>ERZ779869.62-NODE-62-length-146705-cov-18.442066_pt1 | contig 146705 bp, 118 predicted proteins | sample MGYA00511557_ERZ779869 | MGnify/ENA primary metagenome ERZ779869 (study PRJEB29588, sample SAMEA2154620) | human gut metagenome | biome: human gut; feature: human-associated habitat; material: faeces | place: Denmark | collected 2008/2010 ... | reverse complement strand
GCGGGCGGAGGTTACGCTCAGGTCGTGCCCATGGAGGACATAAATCTGCACTTTACGGGCGACTTCCATGCCATAGGCGCCGCAAACAATCTGCTTGCGGCGATGATTGACAACCATATTTATCAGGGCAATTCGTTAAATATAGACCCCCGTCAGATAACGTGGCGCAGATGCGTGGACATGAACGACAGACAGCTGCGGTTCGTGACCGACGGGCTGGGCGGCAAGGCAAACGGCACGCCGCGCGAGGACGGCTTCGACATCACGGCGGCAAGCGAAATTATGGCGATTCTTTGCCTTGCATACGACATGTCGGATTTGAAGCGGAGACTTGCCGACATAACGGTAGGCTACACCTACGGGGGCGAGCCTGTCAAAGCGGGACAGCTCAACGCGCAGGGAGCTATGGCAGCCCTCTTGAAGGACGCGTTGAAGCCCAATCTCGTGCAGACTTTGGAGCACACTCCCGCCTTTGTGCACGGCGGTCCCTTTGCAAACATCGCTCACGGCTGCAATTCCATTATGGCGACAAGGCTTGCCATGCGGCTTGCCGATTACGCCGTGACGGAGGCGGGCTTCGGCGCCGATTTGGGTGCGGAAAAATTCTTCGACATAAAATGCCGTATGGCGGGGTTAAAGCCCTCCGCGGTAGTGATAGTGGCGACAGTCCGCGCTTTGAAGCATCACGGCGGAGTTGCAAAAGCGGCTCTCGACGAGGAAAATCTTGACGCGCTCCAAAAGGGTTTGCCCAATCTTTTAAGGCATATAGACAACGTGACAAACGTTTTCGGACTGCCCTGCGTGGTGGCGATAAACCGTTTCCCCGCCGACACGGAAAGAGAGCTTGAATTTATCGAAAAACAGTGCCGCGCGCTCAACGTAAACGTGGCTTTGTCCGAGGTGTGGGCAAAGGGCGGCGAGGGCGGCGAGGCTCTTGCGAGAGAGGTTGTGAGTCTGTGCGAAAAGAAAAACGATTTCCGTTTTGCTTACGAAACGGACGATTCCATTGAAACCAAGCTGGAAAAAATCGTAACCAAAGTGTACAGAGGGAGCGGAGCGGTGTTTACGCCTCAGGCGAAAAAACAGATTGCCAATTTGACAAGGCTGGGCTTTGACAAGCTGCCCGTGTGCGTGGCAAAAACCCAGTACAGCTTTTCGGACGAGCAGACGCGACTCGGCGCCCCGGACGGCTTTGCGGTTACCGTGAGAAACGTCAAGGTGTCAAGCGGCGCGGGTTTTCTCGTTGCGCTGACAGGGGACATTATGACTATGCCCGGTCTCGGCAAGGTGCCGAGCGCGGAAAAGATTGACGTGGACGCTTCCGGAAAAATAAGCGGTTTGTTTTAACCAAATTTTGTCCTGCGGGTTGACGGCAATCCGCGGGACAAAAATCACATATTTTTCATGTCAAAACAGTTGACAAAAACGCGCGTTTCTATCAAAATAAGCAACGGCGTAAAAGAGACAAGGAGACGGCTTTTGAACAGATTGTTTAAAAACGCATGGGTTTTTCACGACGGCGGCTTTTCGCGGGAAAATCTCGCGGTGAGCGGCAGCCGCATTGTTTCGTTTGACGGCGGAGACATTTTCGAGGAGTCGGATTTCACCGATTGTATTATCGTTCCCGGTTTTGCTGATGTGCACGTTCATTTCAGAGAGCCGGGATTTTTTTATAAGGAAAGCATTTCAAGCGGTTCGCTGGCTGCGGCAAGGGGAGGCTACACCGCGGTGTGCGCCATGCCCAATCTGCTCCCTCCGCCCGACAGCTTGGAAAATCTGAAACGGGAGCTTGAAATAATAAAACGCGACGCGGTCATAGAGGTCGTGCCTTACGGCTGTATCACAAAAGGAAGGCAGGGCTTGGAGCTTGCCGACCTCAAAGCCATGGCTCCCTTTGTCGCCGCTTTTTCGGACGACGGCAGCGGTGTGGACGACGCGCGGCTTTTGAAGGAAGCAATGCTTCAAGCAAAAGCGCTGGGCAAGGTGATTGCGGCGCACTGCGAGGTAAGAGAGTTGGCAGCGGGCGGTTACGTAAACGAATGTGAATTTCAGCGGCTTAACGGACACAAAGGTATAAGCAGCGCAAGCGAATACAAAATGATTGAACGCGACCTCGAGCTTGCCAAGCAAACCGGCGTGAAATACCACGTTTGCCACGTTTCCGCAAAGGAGTCTGTCGCTCTTATCCGACAGGCTAAGGCTGACGGCATAGACGTGACGTGCGAAACGGCTCCGCATTATCTGTGTCTTGACGACGGCTGTCTTAAAGACGACGGCAGATTCAAGATGAATCCTCCTTTGAGGGGGATTAAGGACAGAGAGGCGCTTGTCGAAGGTCTTTTTGACGGAACGGTGGACATGATTGCCACCGACCACGCGCCGCATTCCGCGGAGGAAAAGTCCAAGGGCTTGAAGGACAGCGCTATGGGCGTCGTGGGGCTTGAAACGGCTTTTCCGGTGCTGTACACGGAATTGGTAAAGAAAAAAAATCTTCCTCTCAAAAGGCTGATTGAAGCGATGTGCGTGAGTCCGCGCAGGCGTTTCGGGCTGCAAGGAGGGCTGCTCGCGGCGGGAAGTCTGGCGGATTTGACCGTCATAGACCTCAACGCGTCGTTTGAAATAAATCCCGAAAACTTTTTGTCCAAGGGCAAAAGCACGCCCTTTGCGGGTAAAAAGGTGTTCGGAAGTATTTTGCTTACGTTAAAGAACGGGAGAACGGTATGGAAAGAAAATACGACAAAAAATTAGTGCTCGGCGACGGCACGGTATTCGAGGGCTATGGCTTCGGCGCGGACAGGGAGGCGGTGTGCGAGCTGGTCTTCAATACCTCTCCCGTCGGCTATCAGGAAATAGTGAGCGACCCGAGCTACACGTTTCAGGCTGTGGTTATGACTTATCCTTTAATCGGCAATTACGGCGTGTGCGACGAGGATTACGAAACCCGCGTGCCCTCAATCGGCGGGCTTGTCGTGCGCGACTACAACGGCAGTCCGAGCAATTTCCGATATACCAAAACTCTGGACGAAATTATGAGCGAGTACGGTATTGTAGGCATTTCCGGCGTGGACACGAGGTGTCTTGCCCGAAAACTGAGAAACGAGGGCAGTCAGAAAGGAATCATAACTTCTTCGGACGTTTCCACGCAGGAGGCGCTTAAACGTCTTGAACGCCCTCTGCCGCGCAACGCAGTCAGCTGCGTGTCCACGCGGAAAAAGTGGTTTTCGCGCACGGCGCATGCCAAATTCGACGTTGTCGCAGTGGATTGCGGCATAAAGCTCAATATAGTCAGATGTCTCAACGCGCGCGGCTGCAACGTGACGGTGGTGCCGTTCGACACTGCTGCGGAGGAAATTGCGGCTTTGTCTCCCGACGGCGTGTTTTTCTCCAACGGTCCCGGGGACCCGTCCGACGTGCCCGAAACGGCGGAGCTGCTCAAAAAAATCCGCGGCAGATATCCCGTTTTCGGCATTTGTCTGGGACATCAGCTTGCGGGACTTGCTTACGGCGCAAAGACCTTCAAGCTCAAATTCGGTCATCGCGGCGGCAACCACCCCGTCAGAAACCTTGAAACGGGCAGGCTGGAAATCACAAGCCAAAACCACAGCTATGCCATAGACAGGGACAGTCTGTCGGGCACGGGACTCAAAGTCACTCACGAAAATTTGCTGGACGGCACGGTCGAGGGCATGGAGTGCGTAAAAGACAGGTTGTTTACGGTGCAGTTTCATCCCGAGAGCGCGCCGGGACCGCAGGACAGCGGATACCTGTTCGACAAATTCGTGCGCCTTATGGCGGCGAACAAAAAGGATTGAGGAGATTGTTATGCCCAAAAGAAAGGATATTAAGAAAATAATGGTCATAGGCAGCGGTCCCATAGTCATAGGACAGGCGGCGGAGTTCGATTACGCTGGCACACAGGCGTGTCTGGCGCTCAAAGAGGAGGGCTACGAGGTCATACTGGTAAACTCCAACCCCGCGACAATCATGACCGACACAACCGTGGCGGACAAGGTTTACATGGAGCCTCTCACGCTGGAATACGTTGCCAAAATACTTCGTTTCGAGCGTCCCGACGCGCTTATACCGGGGCTTGGCGGGCAGACCGGACTCAATCTTGCCATGCAGCTTGAGAAAAAAGGAGTTTTAAGCGAGTGTCAGGTGGAGCTTTTGGGCACCTCCGCGCAGAGCATAGAGTGCGCCGAGGACAGAGAAAAGTTCAAGGAGCTGTGCGAGAGTCTGGGAGAGCCTGTGCTGCCAAGCATGATTACGCACTCCGCGGAAGAGGCTGTTTCCGCTGCGGAAAAAATAGGGTATCCCGTCGTGCTGCGTCCCGCATTCACACTTGGGGGCACGGGCGGCGGCTTTGCGGACAACGAGGAGCAGCTGAGAGAAATTATGAAAAACGCGCTGCGCCTTTCTCCCGTCAGACAGGTGCTTGTGGAAAAGAGCATAAGAGGCTTCAAGGAAATAGAGTACGAGGTTGTCCGCGACGCGAACGACACGGCGATAGCCGTCTGCAATATGGAAAACCTCGACCCTGTGGGAATACACACGGGCGACAGCATAGTGGTCGCGCCAAGTCAGACGCTTACAAACAAGGAATATCAGCTTTTGAGAGACAGCGCGCTCAAAATCATACGGGCGTTGAAAATAGAGGGCGGCTGCAACGTACAGTTCGCGCTGGACCCGCAGTCCTTCGACTATTTTTTGATAGAGGTAAATCCGAGAGTTTCCCGTTCGTCGGCTTTGGCAAGCAAGGCGAGCGGATACCCCATTGCGCGCGTGTCCGCAAAAATAGCGGTGGGTATGCGTCTCGACGAAATAATGCTTGCAAACACTCCCGCGTGCTTCGAGCCGGCTCTTGACTATGTGGTAACCAAAATAGCGAGATTTCCCTTTGACAAATTCGCCACCGCGCCCAACGTGCTGAGCACGCAGATGAAGGCTACGGGAGAAGTTATGAGTATCGGGCGCACCATGGAGGAAAGCCTCTTGAAAGCCGTGCGTTCTCTGGAAATAGGGGCGAGTCATTTGGAGCTTAAAAAGTTTGACGCCCAAACCGCGGAAGAGCTTGCAGAATACATAAAAACGGGGCGCGACGACAGAATTTTCGCTATGGCGCAGCTTATGCGGCTGGGCTGTCCCTTGAAACGTCTGTATGAGCTTACAAAAATAGATATGTTCTTTTTGGACAAAATCAAAAACATTGTGGACTTTGAGGGCGCAATCAAGAGCGGAAAGCGCGACCTTGCCGTTTTAAGAGAAGCCAAGCGCATGGGTTTCTGCGACGAGTACATTGCCAAATGCTGGGATATGACCTTGAAGGAGGTCTTTGAGCTGCGCAAATCAATCGGGCTGTTTCCCGTTTACAAAATGATAGATACCTGCGCAAGCGAGTTTGAAAGCTATGTGCCTTACTTTTACTCCACATACGAAAGAGAAAACGAGACGCGGGACGACGGCAAAACCAAAATCGTGGTTTTGGGAAGCGGACCTATCAGAATCGGTCAGGGCGTCGAGTTCGATTACAGCACGGTGCACGCAATCAAGACCATACGCGACTTCGGCTATGAAGCGATAATAATCAACAACAACCCCGAAACGGTGTCAACCGACTATACGACGGCGGACAAGCTGTATTTCGAGCCGTTGACGACAGAGGACGTTCTCAATGTTTTGGAGCTTGAAAAGCCGCTGGGGGTTATTGCGTCTTTGGGCGGTCAGACGGCAATCAATCTTGCGGACAAGCTAAAAGAGTTCGACGTCAACATAATCGGCACGGGAGTCGAAGCAATCGAGCGCGCCGAGAACAGGGATTCGTTTGAAAAAATCCTCAAAAAGCTGAATATTCCGCAGCCCGAGGGATATGCCGTTACCAAAATCGAGGACGGCGTGAGAGCCGCAAACGAAATAGGCTATCCCGTGCTTGTCAGACCGAGCTTTGTTTTGGGCGGGCGCGCGATGCAGATTGTGGGCAGCGACGACACGCTCAGGCACTATCTCGAAAACGCCGTCAGAATCGACGAAAAACAGCCCGTGCTTGTAGACAAATACATAGTGGGCAAGGAGTGCGAGGTGGACGCCGTGTGCGACGGAACGGACGTGTTCGTGCCGGGAATCATGGAGTTGATTGAACGCACGGGCATACACTCGGGCGACAGCATAAGCGTTTATCCTTCGTTCAGCCTGAGTCGGAAGGTAAAGGAAACCATTTTGGACTACACCTTGAAGCTGGGAAAGGGTATAGGCATAGTGGGGCTTTACAACATTCAGTTCATTGTGGACAAGGACGACAATGTTTTTGTCATAGAAGTCAATCCGCGCTCGTCGCGGACGGTGCCCTTCCTTTCAAAGGCGACTGGTTTTTCGCTTGCCGACATCGCCACGTTGGTTATGCTGGGCAAAAGCCTGAAAGAACAGGGACTGACGGAGCTGTATCCCGAGGAAAAGAAAAAGTGGTACGTCAAGGTGCCCGTATTCTCGTTCAGCAAAATCCACGGTCTGGACGCATACCTTTCCCCCGAAATGAAGTCCACGGGCGAGGCGATAGGCTACGACGAAAAGTTTACCCGCGCGCTGTACAAGGCGTTGCAGGCTTCGGGCATGAACGTGGTCAATTACGGAACGGTGTTCGTCACCATTGCAGACAAGGACAAGGACGAGGCTTTTCCTCTCATAGAGAGGTTTTACAGGCTCGGCTTCAACATCGAGGCAACGACAGGCACCGCGAAATACCTCAAAAGCAGGGGGATAAAGACGCGCGCAAAAAAGAAAATAAGCGACGGCAGCGAAGAAATACTCGACTCCATACGCAAGGGGTACGTAAATTACGTAATCAACACGCGCGACATAGATTCGGTTGACCAACAAACGGACGGCTTTCAGATAAGACGGTGCGCGGTGGAAAACAACGTAACCATGTTCACCGCTCTCGAAACGGTGCGCGCCCTGCTTGACGTGCTTGAAGAAATCACCATTACCGTCAGCACGATAGATTCTTGAAAAGGCAAATGAAAAAGGAAGTTATTTTTGAAACGGCAAGCAACGAAAAAATTGCCGCCGACGTGTATGATTTGAGACTCAAAGGCGATTGCCGCGCGGGCATAAGGGCGGGGCAATTCGTCGAAGTGGCGCTTGACGGCTTTTTTCTGCGTCGTCCCATATCCGTGTGCGACGTTTACGGCGACGGTATACGCCTTGTCTACAAGGTGACGGGCAAAGGTACGGAATATATGTCCTCGTTGAAAAAGGGGGACAGAGTCAGGGCCTTGACGGGGCTTGGAAACGGTTTCAGTTTGGACAAATGCAAAAAAACCGCGCTGATTTGCGGCGGCGGCGTAGGCGCTCCTCCTCTGTTGCTTTTGGCAAAAAGGCTGATTGAAAGCGGGAAAAATGCCTATGTCGCGCTGGGCTTCAATTCGGCTGCGGACGTCATGCTTGCGGACGAGTTCAAAGCCGTCGGCGCCCAAGTGGAAATTGCGACATTGGACGGCTCCGCAGGCTTAAAGGGAACAGTCGCGGCGGCTCTGCCGCGTCAGACGGACTGCGACTTCTTTTTCGCGTGCGGTCCCAAGGCAATGCTTAAAGCGCTGAGCGCTTCTCTCGAAATCAGGGGAGAGGTTAGTCTCGAAGAGCGCATGGGCTGCGGCTTCGGCGCCTGCATGGGCTGTGCGGTCAACACTACGCAAGGAGTAAGGCGGGTGTGCGCCGACGGTCCCGTGTTCAGCTCGGAGGAGGTAATATGGTAGACACCAAGGTCAGTTTGAGCGGTCTTGTTCTGGACAATCCCGTTATTCCCGCAAGCGGAACCTTCGGTTACGGCAGCGTCTTTTCGGAGTTTTACGACATAAACATACTCGGCTCGTTCAGCTTCAAGGGGACGACCTTAAACCCGCGCGACGGCAACCCTTGTCCGCGCATAGCGGAAACCAAAAGCGGTATGCTCAACTCCGTCGGCTTGCAGAACCCCGGTGCGGAAAAGGTGGCAAAAGAGGAGCTTGGAGAGCTTTCAAAAATTTACGGGAAAAAGGTCATTGCCAACGTGGGCGGCTTTTCGGTTGAAGAATACGTGCGCTGCGCCGAAATCTTCGACGGCTGCGAACAGGTGGGGCTGATAGAGCTAAACATAAGCTGCCCCAACGTCCACAACGGCGGTATGTCTTTCGGAACCGACGCGAAAAACGCGGCTCGCGTCACGAGCGCCGTCAAAGCCGCCGTGAAAAAGCCCGTTTACGTAAAACTCAGCCCCAACGTCACCGATATAACGGAAATTGCCAAAGCGTGCGAGGACGCGGGCGCGGACGGGCTGAGCCTGATTAACACGCTTTTGGGCATGAGGATAGATTTAAAGACCTTTAAACCCGTTCTTGCAAACAAAAGGGGCGGACTGTCGGGGGGCGCGTTGTTTCCCGTTGCCTTGCGCATGGTCTACGACGTGTACGAAGCGGTGAAAATTCCCATTATGGGCATGGGAGGAGTGGAGAGCGCCGAGGACGTTGCGGAAATGATGCTTGCGGGCGCGACTGCCGTGCAGGTGGGCGCGGCAAACCTCGTCAATCCCTTCGCCTGCAAGGAAATAATCGAAGACTTGCCCCGAGTCATGAAAAAATTCGGCATAAAAAAAATAAGCGATATTATCGGAGGAGCGCACAGGTGAACAAAAGAAAGGACGTTATCGTTGCTTGCGATTTCCCGTCGGAGGCGGAGCTTGACAATTTTGTAGGGCTGTTTAAGCGTTACGAAAAAAAGCCTTTTTTGAAAGTGGGAATGGAGCTGTTTTACTCTGCGGGACCGGACGTGGTCAGGCGTTTGAAGGGCGAGGGCTTCGACGTGTTTCTCGACCTAAAACTGCACGACATACCCAACACCGTGGGACGCGCCATGAGCGTGCTTGCAAATCTCGGAGCGGATATGGTAAACCTGCACGCCGCAGGCGGCTCCGAAATGATGAAACGCGCGGCGGAGGGGCTTGTGCGGCATGACGGCGCGCGTCCGCTGCTGATTGCGGTAACCCAACTCACGTCTACAAGCGAAAATATGTTGAAAAACGAGCTGCTGATAAATTGTGATATGGAGACGACTGTTGCCTCCTATGCGCAAAATGCGGCAAGGTGCGGACTGGACGGCGTTGTGTGCAGTCCGCTCGAAGCGCGTCTTGTAAAGGAAGCGTGCGGAAAGGATTTTCTTGCCGTCACGCCCGGCATAAGATTTGCCGACGGCGAAAAGGGCGACCAAGTGCGCGTAACCACACCGCAAAGGGCGAAAGAAATCGGAAGCGACTTCATAGTGGTGGGCAGACCGATTACCGCCGCCGAGAACCCTGCGGAGGCTTATTTCCGCTGCGTAAAGGAATTTTTGGGATAGGAGGCAGATATGAAAGAAATAGCGGGTTATCTTTTGAAAATAGGCGCGGTTTTTCTGCGCCCGGAGCAGCCGTTTACTTGGGCAAGCGGCATAAAAAGCCCCATTTATTGCGACAACAGGTTGGTTTTGACCGACGTGGAGGCGCGCGACGCGGTTGAAAACGCCATTGCGGAAACGGTAAGGCGGCGTTATCCTCAAGCTCAGGCTCTGTTCGGTACAAGCACGGCGGGCATAGCGCACTGCGCAATCGCGGCGCATATCCTGCGCCTGCCTGCGGGTTACGTCAGGAGCGGCGCAAAGGAGCACGGCAGAACCAACCGCATTGAGGGCAAACTCGAAAAGGGCGAAAAGGTTGTGGTCATAGAGGACCTTATCAGCACGGGCGGAAGCGTAATAGAAGTTGTGGAGGCTTTGCGCGAGGCGGGTGCGGAGGTGCTTGGCATTGTCAGCATCTTTTCCTACAACATGAGTAAGAGCGCGGAAAAGCTTTCCGGAGCAAACGTGGAAAACGTGAGTCTTTCCAATCTTGACGAGCTGTGCGAGGTGGCTCAGGAGAAAAAAATAATCGGTCCGGAGGAAGTCCGACGTGTGCTTGCGTTCCGCGACAATCCGTCCGACGAGAGCTGGATAAAAAACTGACGGAGAAAAAATGAAACATTTGCTGGATATAACCGATATGAGCGTTTCGGAAATCGACGCGCTTGTAAATCAGGCTGAAAACATTATGAAAAACAGAGAGGCTTACGCCCATGCTCTTGACGGCAAAACGCTTGCCACGCTGTTTTTTGAACCGAGCACGCGCACGAGACTTAGCTTTGAGGCGGCTATGCTTGAATTGGGAGGCAGAGTTCTGGGATTTTCTTCCGCAGACAGTTCGAGCACCGCAAAGGGCGAAACGGTCGGCGACACGGCGCGCGTCGTGAGCTGCTTTTCCGACGTGATTGCCATGCGTCATCCCAAAGACGGCGCGGCGAGGGCGGCTGCCGCTTGGGCGCGGGTGCCCTTAATCAACGCGGGAGACGGCGGTCACTGCCATCCCACGCAGACGCTTACCGACCTTGTCACCGTTCACGCGGAGAAAGGGCGGCTTTTCGGCTTGAAGGTGGGAGTCGTAGGCGACCTGAAATACGGCCGCACGGTGCATTCTCTTTTAAACGCGCTTTTGAGATACGAGGGAAACAGCTTTGTGCTGATTTCTCCGCGCGAGCTAAGACTGCCCGAATATATGCTCCAAGCAATCAAGCAAAAGGGCGGCAAGGCGGTTGAAACCGCCGATTTGCAGGAATATATGTCGGAGCTTGACGTGCTTTACATGACGCGTATTCAGCGGGAAAGATTTTCCGACGCAGACGAATACGAGCGTCTCAAAGACAGCTACGTTCTCACAAGGGACAAACTTGGCTCTGCAAAGGAGGATATGATAGTCATGCACCCGCTGCCGAGGGTAAACGAGATTGCCGCAGACGTTGACAAAGACAGCCGCGCCAAATATTTCGAGCAGGTCAATTACGGCAAATTCGCGCGTATGTCGCTGCTGCTTACGCTTTTGAAGGACGGCGGCGCTTCGGGCGAAACAAAACTCGGCGGCACGCTTACGCAAAAGAGCTGCCCCAATCCAAGATGCATAACCAACGCCGAGCCGTCGCTCGAAAAGCTGTCAATCTTTGACGGCGGCACGGAAAGGTGCGCCTATTGCGAAACCTCTCTTGACTGAAAAAGCTCCTTTGACAGGAGTATTTCATGGAAAAGAGCGCAAGCGTACAAATGTTACATCTGCGCGGAGCAGTCGGAAAAAATTTAAAGCGTAACCGAAAGCGCAATTCCCATAGGGAATAAAATCAAAATAAAATTCATAAAGGAATTGCACTTTCAAGCGAGAAAAAGAGCGATCTTTCGGAAACGATAGATTGCTTTTTTTGTGAGAGATTTTCAAAAATTCTAAATGCAACTCGTTATTTTAATAAGTTGCAAAATTTGCTTGACAATTTTATATAAAATCGCATATAATAACATAGACAATAATCAATGTGAGGGCGCACTATGGAGTTTGCCGATTATATTGAAATACTGAAAGCGTTGGGCGAGAGTACGCGCTTGCATATTTTTGAAATGTTGCGCAATGGTACACTTTGCGGGTGTAAAATTCTTGAACAACTCAATATTACGCAACCTACTCTTTCGCACCATATGAAAGTGTTATGCGACTGCGGTCTTGTAAAAGCAGAAAAAGACTGGAAATGGACATATTACACGATTGACTGCGAAAAGTTGCAGGGCTTGCTTTCCTTTTTAGGCGATACAAAATGTATGCGAGAAAAAAGATAGTCCGAAAAAATTTTTGTCTTTCATATAGATAATTGTCAATATTATAGGAGGATTTATGGAAGAAAACGAAAAGATTTTATCAAAACACAACGAAATAGAAAACGCAAGCAAGCAATCATGGTTTAAGCGTCATAAAAAATTACTGATTTTCTTTGGTGTACTTATCGGCATAGGACTTGCGATCGGAATTGCCGCAATTATTGACGGGGTACACGGCATAGAAGTATTAGGTAGCTTTATAACAGACCAGATTTTGGGTATGCAATGGCTGAACACTTTGCTCGGCATGGCGTTTACCGGAATGTTCGGCGCGGAATTTATGGCAACGCGCTGGGGCGGGGCTATACAATTCTTTATTTACGATACAATCAAAATTATCGTATTGTTATGCTTGCTTATTTTCCTTATTTCTTATATACAGAGTTATTTCCCGCCTGAGCGTACTAAAAAAATACTCGGAAAATTTCACGGCATAGGCGCAAACGCCGTCGGCGCGTTGCTCGGAACTGTTACGCCGTTTTGTTCCTGTTCCTCTATTCCTATTTTTATGGGTTTTACAAGGGCGGGCATATCAAGCGGTGTGACTTTCAGTTTTCTTATTTCAAGCCCACTCGTCGATTTGGGCGCATTTATACTGTTGGTAAGTGTATTCGGTTTCCCGATTGCAATATCGTATGTAGTTGTTGGACTATTGCTTGCCATTGTCGGCGGAACTATCATAGAAAAAACAGGCGTCGGTAAAAATGTTCGAGATTTTTTACTTGAAGGAGATATTGCCGAAGTTGACGGCGTTGAACTGACGAGGAAAGATCGCTTGATTTATGCAAAAGACCAAATGCTATCTACTCTTAAAAAAGTTTGGATATATATTTTGATTGGTGTGGGCATAGGCGCGGCTATTCACAACTTCATTCCTACGGAATGGATACAAATGGTGCTTGGCGAGGATAAATGGTATAGTGTGCTTGTTGCAAGTATTGTCGGAGCGCCTATGTATGCGGACATTTTTGGAACAATACCTGTTGCCGAAGCGTTATTTTTCAAGGGCGTTGGTGTTGGCACGATACTTTCTTTTATGATGAGCGTTACCGCTCTGTCTTTGCCGTCAATGATAATGTTGGCAAAAGCCGTTAAACCGAAATTGCTCTTTTGGTTTATTTTCATAGTTGTTGTCGGAATTATCGCTATCGGATATATCTTTAACGCTTTGAACTTTTTATTTATTTAGGAGGATAGAAAATGAATATTATCACATTAGGAAATTGCTGTAAAAAATCGCAGAAGAACCATGAAAACGCAGTTGTAGCCGCAAAAAATTGCGGAATAACTGAACCTGTTGTCAATATCGGAGATATGGCTGAAATCATGAAATACGGTGTAATGGCTACCCCTGCACTTGTTATTGACGGCAAAGTTGTTTCAACGGGGCGTATGCTTTCCGTGGAACAAATCGAAAAATTGATTAAGGACAGATTATAAAATGAATTGCCCCAACGTACAAGAATGTATTTGTCCGAAAGTTTCCTGTCCTAACCACGGGCAATGTTGTAAATGCGTTATTAAACATAGAAATACGGACAGTTTGCCGTACTGTTTATTCCCTGATAATAACGGGGATAAGTCGAACGAAAACCATTATAGAGTGTTAAAAAAACGCTTTGAAAAATAAAGAGGTACTTCAAAAATTATAAAATACAAACATTTGTTTGTATTTTATTGACAAAACGAAATGGATATGGTATAATGGAAGAGTACAGGTGGAGATATAGCCTGTACTCTTTTGCCGTGCTTTGAAATTAGTACGGCGCACTCCCCTTATGGGAGAGTGGGCGCATAATAGGATTGCGCCGCGGAGAGAGAAGTTCTCCGCTATGTTTCAGCGCAAACTGCGCTGCACCCGAGCCGTCTGAAAAACGAGCCAAGACAGGGCTTTTTAAGCGTACAAATTTTTGAATGCAGAAAGCCTTTGTTTGGTTTTCGTTTTTCGTCGGGCGATGAGGGGCTTTTTTGTGATACGATTTTTCCGGAAAAGCCGTTATATTCCATTGCCCGAAAAAGACGCGCGATGACAGGCTTTTATAAAAGTACCATTTTTTAAGAGGAAAGCCGTTGTTATCGTGTGTTTTAAGACGTGCCGTGACGGGGTTTTTTAAGCGTACAATTTTTGGTGTCGGGGCGCGAAAGCGTATTCAACAGCCGGCATCACAATAGAATGGCTAACCACCATAGAGCAATGCAAAGTTGCTAAATACGGTTAAGGTCGGTGATACGCGAAGAGCTGTCAGCGGCTTTTTTGCACCCTTTTTCGGGTATCAATGTCCGCCCCTTTCGGTGTGGATTAAAGATAGAAAAATAAAAACTCGGAGGAACAAATGAGCAATCAAACGACAATCAGACCGCCGTAATCAGGCAAGCAAGCTACCAAGCATACAGCAATCAACAGTAAAAATGCAAGCCCCTCTCTTGCAAGCAAACGGGGAGCAAAATTTGAGAGAATCTCTCCTTATCTGCGATAAGTATAGCTCACTATACTTATTGCGCTTCGCTCCATAAGTTCCGTTCGCCCTTGCAGGGGGCTTTTAACAGAAAAAGAAAAATATTTCGGAGGAAACAGCCATATCGTATTTAGTTTGTAACTTACAGAAAATATCAAATGAGAAAAAGGATAACGTGACGCCCATCGAGTTGGAAAACGAGCGCGACGAAAGCTACACGCCCGATAACCCGAACATCGACCTGTCGAGAACGCGAAGAAACTATCACACCGTTCATCGGTCGGAGCGTTACATGGATTACATCAACGGACGGATCGCAACGCTGCCCTTAAAACGGAAAGTTCGTAAAGACGCCGTACTCATGGGCGCGTTCGTCATCTCGTCGGACGGAGAATTTTTCAATCGGCTAATACTGTCGCAGCAACGGCGGTTTTTTGAGGACGCGACGGAATACTTTGCCGAACGGTACGGGGAAGAAAATATCATCTCTGCGGTCGTCCACATGGACGAAACCACACCGCATATGCACCTGAATCTCGTTCCCATCGTTGACCGCAGGTTATGCGCAAAAGAACTGTTCACGCCCAAAACCCTGCGGGAACTGCAATCGGACTTTTGGGAGAAGGTCGGGAAGAAATGGAATTTGGAGCGCGGCAAGCCGGGCAGCCAGGCAAAGCACAAGTCGGTAGCCGAGTATAAGGCGCAGAAGATTTTGGAATCCGCACGGAACGAAGCGAAAAACATTATCTCCGAGGCGGACGGCAAAGCACAGGCGGCGAAATTACAGGCGGACAGCATTGTATCGCAGGCGGAACAAACGGCGGCGGAAACCAAACAGCAGGCGCAGGAATATCTGAACGGCGTGATACAATCGGTGGAAGAAGAAAAAACCAAACCCACGCCGAAGAAACGGAAACAAGCCGAGGAAGAAATCCGAGTGCTGCGCGCGGAAAACGCCGCCCTGCGGCAGGCGAAAGACATCAGCGATCATGACCGCGCCGATCTGTTCGAGTTGTATCAAGAATCGGAACGGGCGAACAAAAGCAAAGAGAGCGTCTATAAAATGGTCAGCGACATACTCTCCGCCTATCCCGACGAGTTCAGAACGCTGTTGCATAAATCGAGGGAGAAGAAAACAACGCCCTATTATAAAGAGAACAGCCACGGCTACGACCGCGGCGGCAAATAAAAACTGAATAAAGTTCTCCCTTTCCCGTTGACATCGCTCTCCGAAAGAAGTATAATAGAAAAATAGAATGTTAATACGATAATATTTTCGGAGGGAATATGGCAAAGACAAAAGCGGAGATAGACAAGAATTACGAGGAACGGCACAAGGAAGAGAGAAAGGAAAAGTACCTTGTATGGGGAACGAGCGTATCGCGTAAATTCGCGGAGGAAGTCAACGCATTTTTGAAAGAGAACGGCTATACGAAAGTCCGGTTGATAGAGGCGGGGTATAAATTATTGAAAGAGGAAGCCGCCGGGAATAAGAAGGACAAAGCCGAATGAAGCCCTCTTCCTTGTCGAGCAGGGAAAAATATAAGAAGTGCCTCGGCTTCGAATAAGGAGAAAATGGAAAACGAATAAGAATATCACTTTAACGGCAGACCCTCGCGTATATTACAGCGAGGAACAGGACGGTACTATATTCAAGTACCGCGAACAGGTCATCGGGAATACGGTCTATACCGTCATCTCCCGCAATAACAAGAACGCCAAAGCAACGGCGTTCGACATCACAAAACGGCTGATCGAGAGAAATTCTCGGCAGTTCTCAACAACTCAATCGCTTGAAGGTTGCAATTCGGGAGGTTATAAACAATGAATTTGCAATCGACAATGAAATATAAGAAGGCAAGAACAACCGAAGAACAATGGACTGCACTGTATTGCAGGCTGTCCTGCGACGACGATTTGCAGGGCGACAGCAACAGTATCCGCAACCAAAAGATGCTCTTAAAACAGTACGCCGACGAACACAAGCTGCGCAACGTAAGGTTCTATGTGGACGACGGGTATTCGGGCAGTAACTTCGACCGCCCCGACTTTCAAAGAATGATACGCGATATAGACGAGGGAAAAGTTTCCACCGTCATCGTCAAAGATATGTCGAGGTTCGGGCGCGACCACATTCTCGTGGGTTACTATACTAAATACTACTTTGCGGAAGCGGACGTGCGGTTCATCGCCGTGTACGACCAAGTGGACAGCGAAACCAATCCCGACGACGACATCACGCCGTTCAAGAATATCCTGAACGAGATGTATGCGAAGGACTGCTCCAAGAAAATCAAAGCTGTCATGAAGGCAAAAGGCAATGCGGGCAAGCACCTCGCAACGCATCCGCCGCTCGGCTATAAGAAAGACCCGAACGATAAAGAGAAATGGGTAATAGACGAGCGCGGCGCGGAAACGGTACGCGAGATATTCTCACTGTGCATGAACGGCTACGGGCCTACGCAGATCGCGCGGATATTGACGGAACGGAAAATCGATACACCCGTTGTGTACTTCCATAAGCACGGGCTGCCTACCCCTGCAAAACTGCGGGAAGACTCGGAGATATGGGATCAGAAGTCCGTCGCAAGAATACTCGAAAACGTGGAATACACGGGCTGTACGGTAAATTTCAAGACCTATAAGAAGTCGTATAAATCCAAAAAGCGTATCAAACTTCCGCAAGAGGATTGGCTTATCTTCGAGAATACGCAGGAAGTCATCATCGACAGGCAGACCTTCGACTCCGTACAGAAGATACGGCAATGTAAACGGAGGCCCTCACGAATGGGCGAGATGAGCTCGCTGTCGGGTATGGTCTACTGTGCGGACTGTGGAAAAAGAATGTATCTGTGCCGCTGCACTACGATGAAACAAGCAGAATACTTCAACTGCTCTACCTATCGGAAAAAGAAGAAAAATCTCTGTACTTCGCATCAGATTACGGTCAAAGCCGTGGAAACATTGCTTTTAGACGATTTGAAACGGACACTACGGTTCGCGCAATCGCAAAAGGAAGAGTTTTTACGGATGTTGGAGGAAAATTCCGAGGTCAAGACGAAACAGGAAATAAAGGAAAACCTGCGGGAACTCTCTGCTGCGGAAGAGCGTATAAAGGCGTTGGATAAAATCATTCAAAGCCTTTATGAGGACAAAGTAGCGGGGATACTGTCGGAAGAGAGGTATCTGAAACTGAGCGATACATACGAAACCGAACAGGCAGATCTGACAGAGAAAGCGCAAATGCTGAAAGCGGAAATCGAGAAGGACAAAAAAGAGAAAGACGAAATACTCGATTTTCTGTGTTTGGTGGAGAAGTACAGCAGCATCGAAGAACTGACGCCCGAAATCATACGCTCGTTTGTGGACAGGATAATCGTACACGAAAAGCGGAAAGAGAACGGGCATTACAGGCAGGAAATCGAAATCGTGTATAACTTTATAGGTGCGGTGGAGTTTCCCGACTTTCTCGACGACGATGAGTACGACGGTTTGAGCTGTTAAAAACAGCCCGCTGATGCGGGCATAACATAAGACATGAGAAAAGGCGTGGCTTTCACGCCACGCCTGCTCTCTTTTTCAAAGGGCGCCCTTTACCAAAATTCCCTATCGGAATTGCGGTAATGGTTACGCTTTTTTAAAATCTTTATCTACACCCGTCAAGGCGTTTTTTTGTTTTTGCGGTGGGCAAACGGCGAAGTTTTGCTTGACAGGACGTGCTGCGTCAGGTCATAGGAAAAATGCACGTGCGCAGGCTGAACGGGTTTGTTGTCCGTGTCGGCAAAAGCGCAACATTTTTCAAAAATATTCAGCAGCGTTTCCGTCGCCGTGAGCATCTGCATTCTCTCGTTTTCGCTTAACGCGCCGTTGAAAATGCTTTGCATAATTTCCTGCGAATTTTCGCTGTGCGTTTTCATATCTTTTTTGGCAGATTCCGTCAGCGAAATATATTGCGTTTTTTTGTTGCCCTCCTGTTTGGAGCGCTCTATAAGACCTTTTTCTTCGAGTTTTTTCAAGGTTCGATGAATACATTTGGGTGAAATGTGCGCTTTCTCCGCAAGAACATGCGTGGGGAGGGGGCTTTGCCGGTCGAGTATTGCGGAGACCTTTCTCATGTAAATATCGTCCAAAAAACCCGAATAAGCTCCGCGCCGAAACAGCTCCCACTCCATTGTAGCGACCAGATTGGTGTATGCCACCTGCATTTTATCCATCAGTTTTCCGTATTCTTTTACGCCGTTTATATCCATTCTTGTTCTTCCATTTTGTATTTTAAAATTTAATTGTTTGTTTGTCAAATAGAGATGCAAAATTTTTTGGCAAAATTGTGTTAAATCATTTGACAATTGCCGCACTATGCGGTTATAATTACCGCAGAGTGCGGCAATTTTAAGTTGTTGTGCCGCACGGAAAATTTTTGCGGAGGTAAATTATGAAACGATTGAGACGATTATTGCTGCTTTTTGCGGCGGCTGCCGCTTGCCTGCTTGTATTGTGCGCCTGCGCGCCTTCAAAAGCGTCGGTGACGTTTAAATTGGACGAAACCGAAAGCATTGTCGTAACGGTAAACGACGACAAAAAAGCATTTCCGCCATACGTCGAAAGCGCGGAGGGCGTTTATGTCGAGGGGTGGTACGTTGACAGCGGTTTGACGATTAAATTTGATTTTTCGCAGACAGTGGAAGACGACATTACGCTTTATCCCAAGTATATGAACGCCGAGTACACGGCGCGGTTCGACCTGAATTATCCCGACTGTAAAAATCCTCCGCAGGCGACGTTCACGCGGCAAGGAAACCTCGTGCTGCCTGCCGAGCCTGTGAGAGTGGGGTACGAGTTTTTGGGCTGGAGCGACGGCAGCGCGCTTTACGATGCGGGTGCGGAGTTTGACACGCAGAACGCGCTTTGCAACCTCGTTTTTTCGGCAAGCTGGCGCTACAAGGTGCTCACCGTCACGCTGCTCAACGGTGAAGGCGAACTGATAGAGAAGGTGGAAGTGCCTTACAACGGCTCGGTGGCGCCAAACGACGTGCTCGTACAGGAGTCCAATGAAAACAGCTGGTGCTTTGACGTAATCGGTTGGGACAAATCCATAACCAACGTAAAAGAGGATATGACTGCGAGCGCGATTTACAAATATGTGCCGACGGACGATTTTTATTTCAAATTTTCCCTCAACGAGGATAAGGTTTCATACTCCCTTGCGGGCTTAACAACGGGTTCTGTTCCCGCAAAGACGGCTTTACCCGACACGTATCGCGGACTTCCCGTCACGAGGTTGAAGAAAAACGCTTTTTCTTCAAATATGACGCTGACGGATTTGTATATACCGTCAAGCTACGAAACGATAGAGTCGGGAGCCTGCCGAAATTGTTATATGCTCAAAAACGTTACGCTGGAAAACGGAGTAAAAAAACTTGGACTTGCGAGTTTTTCCGGTTACAATCTGAGCAAAGTGACTCTGCCCGACACGCTGCTCGATTGGGGAATCATGCCTTTCGGAACTTCGACGGCGATTGAGTACGTTTTGAAGGGCGACAACGTCAATTACGTGCAGGAGGACGGAATAATTTATGACGTCGACAAGACCGCGGTTTACGTCGGCAGTTCGACCGCGTCCGGCGACATTGTTTTCCCTGAAACCGTCACGCGGGTCAAGGCATACGCTTTTGTCAGAAACGAGTCGATCACGGGGCTAACCTTCAAGGGGCATATAGACGCGATAGAGTGGGGCGCTTTTTTTCAATGTCCTTACATAACCGATTTGGTTTTTGAAAAGGGCGTAAAAGAAATTTCAGGCGTCGATTCAGAGCAGGGAAAAATATTTGCGGAAAAATACGACTACGAGGACGGAGGCGATTTCAACCTTAACGGAGCGTTTTTCCGCTCGTGCTGCGGCTCTTTGTGGGACGAAGAAACATTCGAGTCCTTGGGCTTTGCGACTTTGGAAAATCTTGTGCTGAAAGGAATCGAAAAAATAGGCGACTGCGCGTTTCAGGACTGCAACATACGCAATTTGAAAATCGACAAGACAGTGCGTTACATAGGGGAAGCGGCTTTTACCAATTCGGGAAATGATTATATTTTTACTTCGGTGTCCATGCTCGGCGCGGATGAAAACGATTTTTACGCAATCAAGGACGACTGCATTGTCGAAAAGGGGAGCGGGCCGCAATATCTCGGCAAAAACGGCGACAGACTGCTTGTTTACGCTCAAAACTCATCCGCAGTTCAATTCGACGTGCCCGAGGGCGTGACGTATATTTCGCCCTTTGCCTTTGCAGAACTGAAAAATCTGGAAACCGTAACCCTGCCCGAGGGAATCACCGAGCTTTACGGCGGAACGTTCAGCGCCTTTCTCGGCAGTTCATTAAAATACGTACTTTTGCCCTCGACTCTTGTATCCTTGCGCAGCGATACCTCCGTTTTCGGAGAAGTGCAGCTTATGGGTACCGCAAAGGGGGTGTTTAACGGCTGCGAAAATCTGAGCGAAGTTGAGTTCAGGGGGACGCCCTCGCTCGAATACATAGGCGCAAACACTTTTTACGTTACCGCGCTTTCTGAGTTTGAAATTCCCGCTTCGGTTACGTACATAGGTTTTTCTGCGTTCCTTAACGAATATTTGGTTTCTCTGTCGGTCGAAGACGGAAACGAGGTCTATGTTGCGGATGAGGGAGTGCTCTACACAAAGGATATGACCACGCTTGTGTGCTATCCGTCGCGGAAAGCGGCAACTTCCTATACCGTGCCGGAGGGAGTTGCGGCAATAGAGGGTTACTCCTGCGAAGTAACCGCGTTTCTTGAAACGCTTGTAATAGGCAGCAATGTAAAAAAGGTGGGACAGTCGGCGTTTTACAACGCGCACGCGTTGAAGGAAATTACATTTAAGGGCAACGTCGAAATGCTTGGTCAGTCCGCTTTTTTCGGCGCGCCCAATCTCAATAAGGTTATTTTCGAGGGGGAAATAGCTCCGTTTCTTGGCGGCAGCCACAACGGTACATACAGCGTTTTTGCTTCGAGCTACGACAGTATGACGTGGGAGGCTATTCTTCTGTGCGAATTCGTCGTGCCGCAAAATGCAATCGCCTCGTATTACTCCGAATTTTATCTTTACGCTCCCGCGTATGCGGAGGCAATTGACTTATCGGAGATTTCCGACACTGCCTATACCCTTAAAAAAGACGGCGAAACCGTTGCCGTATTTACCGACTCATTGGTTAAAACCGAGCCGACGTGCGAGGGTTCGGGATATTTTCAGGGCTGGTATCTCAGCGACGGAAGCGCGGACGGCGACTGGGGCGAAAGAGTGGAGTTCCCCGCTTATTTCGAGCAAGATACAATAATCCTCTACGCGCGCTTCGGCGAGCAAAGGGTGCAGGACGGCAAGGCATGGGGCAGAGACTTCGAGCTTGACGCAAACGGCGAAGCTCTCGACGTGACGTTTAAAAACGGCAGGGCGGTCTATTTCCGCTTTACCGCGCCGCGAAGCGGCAGTCTCAATCTGTTGTACGACGGTTTGACAAGCGACGAATTTTATTTGCAGACAGACGACGTGTCGGGCGTGGAGTACGTTGTACTCTCCGATTACGACAATCCGCAAAGCTGGTGCTATGAGACAGAGGAGGGCAAGACCTATTTCGTGAGCATAAAAATTTATCTTTTCGACGGCATAAATATAGACTGCGCCGTATCTTTTGAAATAGTCTGAGCAAATTTAAAGCCTCCTCCCGACGGGAGGAGGCTTTTTCTTTCAAAGATTTCAGGAAATCACGCGGGCGAGCAGCACGCCCATGACGGACGCCATCATCAGTCCGCGCGTCCAACCCGAGCTGTCTCCAAGGCAGTGCAGGTTTTTAACCGACGTTTCCAACCTTTCGTTCATATCGATTTTGTTTGAATAAAATTTCAATTCGGGAGAATACAGCAGCGTTTCGTTGCTGGCAAAGCCGGGCACTACGATATCCGCGTCTTTGATAAAATTCAATATCGAAATCATTGCTCGATAGGGCATGGCTGCCGTTATGTCGCCCGCCACCGCGTCCGCGAGGGTGGGGCGCACGTTGCTGCGTTCAAGCTCCTTTTGCCATGTGCGCTTTCCGTCCATTATGTCGCCGTACCGCTGAACCAAAATTTTGCCGCTGCCGAGCATATTGGTCAGCTCTCCTATTTTTTTCGCGTATTCTATGGGCTGGTTGAATGGCTCGGAAAAATTGTGGGAGCAAAGGATTGCAAGATTGGTGTTGCCGCTCTTTTTTTCCTTGAAGGAGTGTCCGTTGACCACCGCGAGGTTGTCGTCGTAGTTTTCCTGCGCGACAAAGCCGCCCGGGTTCTGGCAGAAGGTGCGCACCTTGTTTTTGAACGGCTTGGGATAACCTATGAGCTTGGATTCGTAGAGAATGTTGTTTACCTCCTCCATAATCTCGTTTCTCACCTCTACCCGCACGCCTATATCCACCGTGCCCGGTCTGTGGGGGATTCCGTGTTTTTCGCACGTCTTTGACAGCCAGTCCGCGCCGCGCCTGCCCGTTGCGACGACGGTTGTCCCCGCTTGGATAAGAAACCGCTCTCCGTTTTGACGGACATACGCTCCTTTGCACACGCCGTCGTCGATAAAAAGGTCGTCGCAGTCTGTGCCGAAAAACAGCTCCACGCCGTTTTTTAACAGATGCTTTTCGATTGCAAGATAAATCTCCTGCGCCTTTTCCGTGCCGAGATGGCGTATCGGGCAGTCCACCAGCTTTAAATTCGCCTGAATGGCTTTTTTCCTGATTTCCTTTATTTTGTCGTTGTCGCCCACTCCCTCTACCTTGCAGTCCGCGCCGAAGTCGAGGTAAATCTTGTCCACGTATCGGATTGCCTCTTTTACCGCGTCGTGTCCGACAAGCTCGGGCAGGTCTCCGCCCACGTCTTCGGACAAAGAGAGTTTTCCGTCCGAAAAGGCGCCCGCGCCCGAAAAGCCCGTCGTTATGCTGCAATTTTTGCAGCCCGCGCACAAGCCCGTTTTGTTTTTGGGGCAGATGCGGTTTTCTATGGCTGCGCCCTTTTCGACGACGGTGATTTTTCTTTTGTCTCCTCGTTTAAGCAGCTCTATGGCGGTGAAAATCCCCGCGGGACCTGCTCCCACAATCAAAATATCCGTTTTCATAATGCAATTCCTTTAAAGTTATTTTCGTCCTTTTTGCCCGCTTTCAATCGGGACGCAAAAAATGCCCGCTCCGACTGTATGCGGAAATACCGCATATAGTCGACGGGCAGGCTCGTCGGTAGAAACTCTCCGCCCTTTGCGCGGAGACTATATATGCTCTGCTTTTTTGCGGCGTCGCCGCACGCTGAACAGTTTAGCACGGCGCCTGTCCTTTGTCAAGAAAATTTTGAAAAACGCTTGACACAAGCGAAGCGTTTGAGTATGATTAGCAAAGTAAATTCCGACGGCAAATAGGAAATTTACCGACGGAAAAATCGTTCGGAGGTATGTTGTGACCGCTAAAAAAATGCTGCACGGCAGGGAGTTCAAAATCAGCTGCGGCAGGTTTGACAGGAAAATAAGCGTGGAGGTTGACGGAAAGCCCGCCGAAAAAGTCGACGGCGCGCTTTTCAGGGTTGCTCTCGCCGACGGAAAATATCTGCAATTCAGAGTGGAAGGCAGCTACATGACGGGGATGAACCTGATTGAGGGAAATGTCACCTTGGAGGTTTTCAGGCATATAAGCTGGTACGAATATCTGTTCATCTTCGGACCGCTGCTGTTTTTGGGCTTCGGCGCGGCTTTCGGGCTTGACGCGGCGGAAATAAGCAACGCTGCGGCGGTTGTCGGCGGCGTGGCGGGGCTGGTTTTCGCTTTGGCGGGCTTTTTTGCCTGCAACGCCGTTGTGCACAGCGGCAGACTGAAAAAATGGCTCAAAATACTTTTGAACCTTTTGGTACTTGCCGCGCTTGCGGGACTGTTCGTCTGGTTTTTTCTCAGCATTGCGGTGGTTCTTGCTCTTATCGGTCTTGGGGAAGCTCTTGTAAATGCCGCGTTTTTGCCTTGAACGCGTCTTAAATCGAATAAAAAACGGCGGCATTTTGCCGCCGTTTATTTTTTCTCAAATTCAGAAAGACGCTTTGTCAGATGTCGAGAGAGTTTCTGCCTTCCTCGTTGAGGTCGAAAACAAGATAACCCTGCTGCGCGCGCAGCATTCTCTGTTTGCGGCCTATGCTCAGGCTTTCCTGATTGTCGAAAACAGTCATTATGTTGAGACCGGATACGGGTGCAATGTACAGCATATATACCTCGCGGCTCAGTACGTTTATCGGATTGCCGTCAAGGTCGACGAAATTTTCCCCGTCGTTGAGGTAACGGCAGATTTCGTTTTTGTCGTTGAATTTGTCTTTGGCGTCGGCGGCGTCCTTTGAGGAGTCGTAGTCGCCCGCCCAAACGGCTCCCACCTTGAAGTCGTCGAGCGAAGAAATATTCTGCGTTGTGTAAACGGTAACCGTTGTAGGCTCTTTTGAAAAGCTTCCCTCCACGAGGTTTACGTAGGTGGTGGAGTTGGAAACAAGCGCGTCCTTGTCAAAGCATCTCAAAAGAAGAAAGAGCATTTCGTTGTCGTATGTTTTGACTTTGTCAGTTCTTTTCAGCTTGAAGGAGAGCGCGTCCTCGCTTAGAGAGCTTTCGATTGTCACGACGGGTCTTTTTGCGGAGTAGTCGTAAGAAACGGACGTTTCAAAGTCGTTGAGCTCGCAGCCCGCTTTGCCCACGTAAACGCTTTTTACGCTGCGGCTGCTTGCGTCCGGCAATAGATTTGTGCCGTTGAAGGTCGCGCGGGCGGTTACCCTGACGCTTACCTTAAACGAGCCGTTTTCCGTTTTTTCTATTATGGGTTGTCTTGACCCGTCCGCCGCCGCTTTTTCGGTCTCTTCTTCCGCTATTGCGGACAGCCTGCTCTTGACGTCCGAAAGGTCGGATATACCCGCCTTGACAAACGCCGCGTCGTCGTAAATTTCGGTAAAAGTCAGTTCTGTTTCAAGCGAGTACCGATTGTCGGCAAGGGGTTGTACGGTTGACGTATATACGCCGTTTTCCACCTTTGACGGCGCGACCTGGTCGAGATTTGACGTGTAGACGTACTCTCCGTCGCTGTTTTTTGCGCGGCTGTAATAGTTAGAGTAGGTCAGCTCGTAGTCGCTGGCAAGACGCACGTCGTAAACGAGAGTTTCGGAAGAAGAGCCTGACCAACGCACCTTGACTTCGGGGACAACCGCGCTTGAACCGCAGCCCGTCAAAGCAAAGCACGCCATGATGAACAAAATTGTAAGCGAAAGTAATTTTTTCATTTTTTCTCCGATTGGCGCTGTGGGCGCATTTAACAAATAATATCATCAAACAAAAAAAAAGTCAATTGACATCGGGCAAATTGAGTCTTATAATTATTTCATGAATTTCGTTGTTTATAAGACGAACACCTTAAAAGCCGCGAAAAACCGCATAGAGGAGCTGCTCAAAGCGGTCAGTCGCAGCGACATTGACAGTCCGCACATAGTTATTGTGCCGGACAGAGCTTCCCTTGCCGCCGAGAGAAGTATGCTTGCCGCAGTGGGAGGAAGCTTCAATATACAGGTTTTTACCTTCAACAGATACGCGGGGCTTATCGCGCCCGAGACCTTGAAGCCTTTGAGCGGTCAGATGGCGGTGCTTGAAATGATGAAGGTAATCGAGCAGAACGCCGACAGACTGGTCTGTTTTTCCGGAGCGGGAAACACGGAAGGCTTTGCGCGGAAAATTTACGACGTAATCAGCCTGTTGAAGTACAACAGAATAAGTCCCGAAAAGCTGCTTTGCGCCTGCGACGACAAGGCGCTTTCTTTGAAATTGAAGGATATAGCGCTCGTTTACTCCGCGTTTCAGGCGTCGGTGGAAAACAGGTATCTTGACTCCGCCGACAAGCTGGAAACGCTTTTGAACGCCGTCGGCAGTTCGGAACAAGTGAAAAAGAGCGTTTATTACATCTATGATTTTGACGGATTGAGCGTACAGGAGGAGGCAATAGTCGAAAGCCTTGTGCGTTATTCGCGCGGGGTGTACGCCGCCTGCGCGGCGGGCGCGGGGTATATGTATTCCAACGGGTTTTACGCATCGCTCAACCGCATTGCCGCCAAAACGGGCGGGTGCAGGGAAATAAACGTCAGGGAGGACGGCTCCGAAGTCTTGTCGGCGCGCGAAAAGGCTTTGCTTTTCGGCACGGTGGACAAGCCCGCGCCCTTGCCGCGCGAAAAGTTTACGATTGTCAGCGCGGCGGACGCCGAGGAGGAGGTTTTTTTTCTTGCGTCCTACATAGACGGTTACGTGAGAAAGGGCGGCAGATACCGCGACGTAAAGGTTGTGGTAAGCGACGTGGACGAGTACCGCAACGCGATAAGACGGTATTTTTCCCTTTTCGACATTCCGTTTTATCTCGACGAGAAATACAGTCTCGACAGTCACGCGTTGTGTCGTTTCATTTCGGACTTTTTCAGAATGAAGCGCGCCGATATGAGGCTGGATTACGTTTTGCCCGTCGTCAAAAACTATTTTTTCGGCGCGGAGGAAAAGGACGTTTTTCTTTTCGAGAATTTTTGTCTCAAATACAATTTCGGTTACGATTTTTCCCGCTTCGATTTGGGCGGGGACGAGCCTGAGGAGACGCGGGAGGCAGCCGAGCGCGTAAGGGAAAGACTGTGCCGTCTGTCGCAGACCGAGGTGCCCGCCAAAGCGACGGTGGCGCAGTACGTAAACGTCGTGCGCGAGCTTGTGCGCCGCAACGACCTTTACGGCAGGCTGGAAGAGTTGGCTAGCCGTCTGGAAAAGAATGCGCCCGATTATTACGCGAAATTTTCGGTTCAGGTTGACGAAAAGCTGGATTCCGTGCTCGAAGAGCTGGTTCAGACGGCGGGCGGACTCTTTGCGGACGTCGAAAAATTTCTCGGCTTTTTCTCGGCGGCGGCAAGCGACGTGAGCGTGAGTATACTGCCTCTTTACGCGGATTGCGTAGAGCTTTCAAATTTGGACAAGTCGTTAAGACACGACATAAAAGCGCTTGCGGTGTTGGGAGCCAACGAGGGCAAGCTGCCCGCAAAAAGGAGCGACACCGCGCTTTTGAACGACGCCAATTTAGCCGCGCTTATGAAAAACGGCATGCGCGTCGCTCCCGACGCCGCGACGCTGGGCAAAAACGACAGACAGTCCGTCGCAATGCTGCTGTTGGAGCCCGAGGACAGGCTTTACGTATCTTATCGTAACACGGACTCGGACGGCGGAGGACTGAAACCGTCGTCCTTTGTCAGGACGCTGCAAAAAGTCCACACGAGGCCTGACGGCAGCGTGGCGGAAGCGGAGCGTCGGCCTGATTTCGGAGTCCATTCGAGGCGTTGCGCGGTTTACGGCGCGCTGGAACGGGGCGCGTGCGGTTTGCCGACGGCGGACGAAATCGCGGCGGCGGGGCTTGCCGACGAGCTGAAAAAATTTCTGTGCGCGTATACTCCCGACATAACGCTTGACAACGGCAGACGGTTGTTTTTCAGGTCGGGCGCGGCGAGCGTCACGCGTATAGAGGAGTTTTACAAATGTCCGTTCAGACATTTTCTTTCCAAGGGCGGACTTATGCTGAAAGAGCGCGAGGAAGCCCGCCTCAAACCGACCGACCTCGGCAGCATAATTCACGACTGTCTGGAAAAATTCGTCCGATTTATCATGGCTCACGGCGCGGAAAGCGCGGACGAAAGCGTCATGCGCCGCATATTCGACGGCGTTACGGAGGGCGACAGGTACAAAGCCGTGCAAAGAGACAGGCTGTCGAGGCACAATCTGATCCGCCTAAGGGAGGAATCGGTAAAGACGGGCATGGAAATAAAGGCGCAGCTGCTTGACAGCGAATTTTTCCCCGTCGAGTGCGAGGCGGAGTTCGGTCCCCACGCCGCCTTCCCCGCGCCGTCGTTCAACGTCGGAGAGGGCGCGGAAATACGTTTCAGGGGCAAAATAGACCGCATAGACAGATGCCGCAACAAATTTATAATAATCGACTACAAGCGCGGTCAGTCGGTGTTTAAAGAAAAAGAGCTTTACGCGGGAGTCAAGCTGCAACTGCCCGTATATCTAAAGGTGGTGCGAGACGCGCTGGGGCTTGAACCTGCGGGTTTCTTTTATAAAAAACTGAGCAACGATTTTGTAAAAAGCGATTTCAAAGAGTTCGGAGGACGCGTCGTGGACGACACGGAAACACTGTGCGAGCTTGACGCCGCGTTCAGACGTAGCGGGGCGAGCAGTCGGCTCAACGTGCGGCTCAACAAAAACGGAACAGTGAGCAGACAGAGCAAAACCGCGCTGACAAGGGCGCAGCTTGACGCTTATGTAAATTACGCATGGCGCATGATAGAGCAGGCGGGCAGAGAAATGGCAGACGGCAACGCCTGTCAGTCGCCTTACGAGGACGCCTGCGAGTACTGCGAATTTTCGGCCGTTTGCGACTTCGGAGATTTGTCGGGCAGGCAAGTCAGATGCGTGAACGGCGCGGTAACTGCGGAAACTCTCGAAAACGAGGGGGTAAACGGGCAATGAACAGAAACTTTACGCGCAATCAGCTGCTTGCGCTGGATATTTCCCAAGAAAAAAACGTCGCCGTATCCGCTTCCGCGGGCACGGGCAAGACCACCGTTCTCGTGGAGAGGATTTTCAGGCTGCTGGAAGCAAAGCGGACGAGCGTGGACAGACTGCTTGTCGTGACCTTCACAAAGCTTGCGGCGGCGGAGATGAAGGAACGCTTGAAGGAAAGCTTGTCCGAGCGCCTTTCCGAGCCGTTTTTTGCCGAACAGGCGCAAAAGCTGGAAATGGCGGACATTTCTACGCTGCACGCCTTTTGCGCGGACGCGTTGAGAAGCTATTTTTACGTTCTCGGCTTGGAGCCGAACTTTTCCGTTGCGGAGGACAGCGTCGCGCAGGAGCTGAAAAACGACGCCTTCGACAGAGTAGCCGAAAGCGAACTGAACGCAGAGGACGAGGTTTATCTTCGGCTTGTGGAGATGCTGGGCAAAAAGAGCGAACAGACGTCGTTCAAGCAGACCGTTTTCCGTCTGTACGACTTTTTTGTGTGCAGACCTGATTTCGACGGATGGTTTGAAGAAAAAAGGAAATATTATTTTGCGGAGGGCGAGGGCAATCCTTTTCTGTCCGCGCTTGACGAGGAGCTGAAAAAAGGGGCGTTTGCCTTTGAGAGCGCGGCGGAAATGCTTGCGCGCGAGGCGTTTGAATGCAAAGCGGCGGCAGCCGCTCAATATGCGCAGACGCTTGCCTCCTGTGCCCGTCTGCCGGAGGGAGAGGGTTTTTTCTCTCATCTCAAAAGACTGTCGGAGGCGGAGTTTCCCGTCTTTTCAAAAAAGGTAAAGGCGGAGCTTGAAGCGTTTCCCGATTTGCTTTTCAGGCTTGACAAGCTTACGAACAGACTTAAACGGTTTGTTTGGACGCAGACGGAGAAATTCGGCGGCGAAAGCGCGGAAGCGCTGCTTGCGCGCTGTCGGAAAAACGTCGTCTACATCGATAAGCTGTCGGAACTTCTGAAAAAGCTGGACAGGGAGTTTTTCAGACTCAAACGCGAAAAAAATCTGTTGGACTACAACGATTTGGAGCACCTTACTTTGACCTTGCTTGACGACGAACAGGCGCGTCGGGAGCTTTGCGGCAGATACGATATGATTTTCGTGGACGAGTTTCAGGACGTAAACAGAGTGCAAAACGCAATCGTGGAAAAGCTGCGCCGCGAAAACAATCTGTTTTTGGTGGGGGATATAAAACAAAGCATTTACGGGTTCAGGCAGTGCGAGCCGCGTATTTTTGCGGAAAAGACGGAGAGGTTCAAGGCGACGGGCGAGGGAAACGTAGTGTATATGAACGACAATTTCCGTTCACATGCGGCTATACTCGACTTTGTCAACACGGTTTTTTCGGGAGTAATGACGTATGAATTCGGAACTGCCGATTACGCCGCCGACGGTATGTTCTGCGGAGAGGGCGACGAAAGCATCGACGGCGTTTGCCCCGTAATTTTAAATTGCGTTACCGAGGAAAAAGCCGCTCCTAAAAAGGCGGAGGGACTGTTCAACGTACGCCGAGCCGAGATTCGAGACGACGTTTGCCGCGCGCAGGCGCGTCTGGTTGCCGCGCATATAAAAGAAATCGCGGGAAAGCTCACTTCGAGCGGCAGGCGGATTGGTTACGGCGACATAGTGGTTTTGATGAGAAGTCTGACGAATAGGGCGCGGGTTTTCTGCGACGTGCTTTCGGGCTGCGGCATACCCGTCGCGGCTTCGCTCAAAAACGACGTTCTCGGCAAGGAAATAAAGGATTTGCTCAATTTTTTGCGCGTGCTGGACAACCCGCTGAACGATATTCCCTTTGCGGGAGCGCTTTTGGGTTGGTTCGGAGGGCTTGACGCGCGGGAGCTTGCCGTCGTTGCGGAAAAAACAAATCCCGATTATCTTGTCAAACGCACGGAGGAATACTGCGCGAAATTCAAGGACGGTTTGTCGGACAAGTTGGCGCGCTTCAACGAGCTGCGGGTGAAATACGGCTTTCTTGCCAAATGCGTCAAGGCGGACAGACTTGTGGCGCAGTTGGCTTATTCCACAGGCTACGATATGTTTGTTTCGGGACTTCCCAACGGAAGGGTGAGACGAACCGTGCTCAACCGCTTTGTCAGACGCGCGGAGAACTCGGACGGAATGCTTTGCGATTTTCTTTCGTATTTCGACAAGAGCGGAGCCGTCGGGGAAAGCGGGGCGGCGGAGGGCGGAAACGCGGTAAGAATCATGAGTATGCACGCCGCCAAAGGGCTGGAATTCCCCGTTGTCGTTCTGCCCTGCCTCGAAGCCGATTTCGTCGTCGAAAATCCCGCGGTTTCTGCGGGAGGGGAGCTTGGCATTACGCTGGATTATTATGATTTTGACAAAAAGGAAATTTTCCCCGACGTTGCGCATGCGGCGAATTGCCTTGTCAACCGCCGAAAACAGACGGAGGAAGAGCTGCGCCTGCTTTACGTGGCTTTGACGCGGGCTAAAAATCATCTTTTCGTCGTCGGCGCGGGCAAGGAGTATCTTTTCCGCAACGATGCGTTCAGACCGACTGCCGCGACAAATTCCTTTTCCTGGATTATGGACGCGGTTACGAGAAAATTCGGTTCGCAGGATTTTCACGGCACGCGCAGGCTGGGGGGTATTGAGCTAAACGCAGTTGCAAAGGAAGCCGTACCTTCCGTTTCCGAAAATATTGCGGAGGAATTGGACGGAAAAAAAGACATAGCGTGGGAGGACTTCGTTTATCCCTATGCCAAAGCTACGACGCTTGGTACAAAGGTGGCGGCGAGCGGGCTTGACAAAATGAATTCGCCCGTGTTTTCAAACGATTTTTCTTCCGATTTGTTTTCGCCCGTTTTGGAGTACGCGGGCGGAGCAACCCGCACGGAGCTGGGCACCGCTTATCACAGACTGCTTGAAAAATCGGATTTTGCGCACAGCGACGCCGAAAGCGTGCGGCATACTCTCGAAAGCTGCGTGACCGACGGGCTTATCGAGGAAAGAGTTGCAAGAGAGCTTGATTTGAAAAAAATAACGGCGTGTTTAAACAATCCGGAGCTTAAAGCGCTGACGGCGGACGGAAAAATCTATCACGAGCTGCCCTTCCTTGCAACGGCGAGCTTTAAGGAATTGGGACTCAACGCTTCGACGGAGCAGACAATATTGCAGGGCGTCGCGGATATGTTGATTTTAAAAGAAAACGGGGCTGTGGTGGTGGACTTCAAGTTTACCAAAAGACCGGATATGCTCGAAAAGAACTATGCTTTGCAGCTTAAAGCCTACGGGCTTGCGGTGAACAAAATTCTCGGTCTTTCCGTCGAAACCTACGTGCTTTCAATCGACGACAACAAATTGATAAAAATTGTATAAAACCTTTCGGGTTGGAAAAACTCCTTGTAGAAAAATCAAGGAGTTTTGTTTATGAAATTTATTTTGGACAATTTCGAGCTGCTCGTCAGGTACGCGCCCGTTGCGTTGGGCGTAAGTCTTTTTCTTATCGTATTGTTTTTCGCCGTCAACTCCCGCAGCGTGTACGCTTCCCTGAACAAGCGCACCGCGAGATGCGCGCGCAGACTCAAAAAACCCGCAAAAAAAAGAGACGTCTATCAAGAAGCGTCTCCCGTGCCACGCGAATACTACTCGCAATTTGAGTGCTACAAAAAAAGCGTGGACAGCTATCCTTCGGAATTTTTGAAATTTTCGGTAAAAAAACAGCGTTTGCCGCTGTTCGTTCTCAATATAATCGTGCTTGCGCTGCTGCTTGCTTTCGCAGGGCTCAATGTTTTTTACGGCGGAAATCTGTTGATTATCCTTGCGCCCGTCGGGCTTGCGGTGCTTTTCGTTTTGCTGTCGGTGGGGGTGCGTTTTATACGCAAGGGAAACAGGGCGAAAGCTCAGAAGGTGTTTTTCAATTTCTGCAAGCTTCTGGATTTTTACTACGGCAAGGATTTTTTTCTGGACGCCGCGCTTCCCGATGAAGTGCGCAACGACAAGGTAGACAGGGCGGTGTCCAAAATCGACTTTTTGACGCGAAACGGGCTGGACAAGGACATGGCAAGGAAGCTCGCGCGTCTGCTCGACGACGAGGAACTCAAACATCCGCGCACCGTAGAACAGCAAAAAAAGCTGAACGCGGCGCTAAACAGATTGGTGCAGAACCTTTCGTCAAAAAACGAAAAGCTTGCGGCGCAATCCTGAAATCATTTTAAAGCTCCGACAGACGGACGCGGCTCGGCGTTTGCAGTCGGAGTTTTTTTCAGATTGCCGCAAGTCCAAGCAGAAAATCCGACGTCACCTCGAAAAATTTCGCCAGATTGTAAATATTCGTGGCGGTAGGCTCGCTCTGATTGTTCAGCCATTTGGAGATAGCGCGTTGGGATACTCCGATTTTCTGCGCTACATAGGTTTGATTGTAGCCGTACTGCGTCATAAGACTGCGCAGCGATTCGCTGAATTTCGTTTTCATTCCGTTGCTTCTCATATCGAGAATTATTTTAGAATAAAAGCGAGCCTTATTTTTATTTAAGAACTTTTGTTTTCGATATTTTTTAAATGCGTTTGATTTTCGATAAATTTTTTAAAAAAACATATAACGCGACAATAAAAAGGCTTCCCGACTTAAAATCGGTTTACTTGCGGGCGAGTTTGTATTAAAATTAAAATATTCGAAGGAGAAAAAGCAATGAAGCTTGGCGTTGCGCTTGCCGGCGGAGCATTCAAAGGCATTTGTCACCTCGGCGCGCTTGAAGTGCTTGAAAAAAACGGAATAAAAATAGATATGGTCAGCGGCTGCTCTATGGGGGCGGTGGTAGGCGGGCTGTACGCCGCGGGCGTACCCGTCGAAAAGCTAAAAGAGGAGCTTAAAGACCTCAAAAGAGGCAGGCTCATGGATTTTTATCCCAAGGCGCTGCGCAATATGGGACTTATGAGCGGGGACAAAATCGTGCGTTATCTCAAAGGACTTTGCGGAGACGTTTTGATTGAGGATTTGAAAACGCCGTTTGTCGCCACCGCGGTGGATATCGTCACGGGAAAAACCGTTTACATCGACAAAGGTCCGCTTCTTGACGCAATCAGGGCAAGCATATCAATACCCGGACTGTTCGCGGCGGTAAAAAAGGACAATATGCTGCTTGTGGACGGAGGCGTAAAGGAGCGCATACCCGTAAGTATCCTAAAAGAAAAGGGTATGGACAAGACGCTTGCAATCAACACGAGCACCGACCCGGGCGTCATGCGCCCTAAAAATATGGTGATGATGCTTTCCCGCGCGTTTGACCTCATGGATTGGGAAAGCTGCCGCCGCGGCTGTTTCTGCGAGGCGGACTACACGGTTCCTATGGAAAGGGGCTGCGAAATAGTCTATTACAAGCCGAGCGAAGCGGTAAAGGCATATGAAATGGGGGTTGAGGCGATGACCGCGCACCTGGAACGCGCAAAAGCCGCGTTAGGGCTTTGAGGTTGAAAAACAAGGGACTGCAAATGCAGTCCCCTTGCTTTTAAATATTTGAAACGCTTTTTGCGTGTCTTTCCGTTATTCTTTCAAGTATGCTTTCCGTCCTTATTTTGAGCAGAATCATTTTGGCTATTTCCTCCAACTCGCTGCCCTCGGAGTAATCCGCCTTGACGTAAAAATTTACCCTGTCGTCGGTCATGAGATAGCTGTTGCCTATACGGTTTCCCTCTTTGGTCGGGTCGTAAACGCCTATCGAATAGCCTCCGTTCTGCCGCGTCAGCTTCATGCACGGAACGTCCGTCAGTCCGTCTCCGACGTAAATCATATTGGAAAAGGGCACCGGTCTGTCTTCTTCGTCCATGTGGGCGTTGAGCCTTTTGTTGTCCCATATATCCCAAATACCTTTGTTTATGCGATAAAGAAACTGCAATTTGCTTGTATAGTTGACGGCGATTGCGGGCCACTCGGGTTTTCCCGATTCGTCGTAAACGAAATCGCAGGCGAAAATCTGCTTGAAGTGTCTCGCTATGCTCGTGCCTTCTATTATCGGCTTTATGCCGCTGCTGATTATGTAATGCTCGACCTCCACGCCGTTTGCGCGCCCGAATTCGTTTATCCTGTCAAACCAACTGTCCACCCCCTTGTGAAACTCCACGGTCTTTCCCTGTTCTATGAGGTTGGAGCGCGAGGCGTTTGCCGTTCCGCGCGATTTGACGGTCATGAGATACATTGCGGCGAGAATGGAATCCATGTTATATTTTTTCGCGTACATATTGGACTCCGCCCAAAAATCCTTTGCGTCCATGTTTATGCTTGGAATAAAGGCGTACTCCTGCATGTCCTTTGTGGACAGAGTATTGTCGAAGTCGTACATAAAAGCCGCCACCGTCTTTTTTTCTCTCATCTTTTTGCTCCTTGCCTCCTATTTTAGCATATTTTACCCGTTTGTGTCTATATGATTTCCTTTAACCTTTCGGGAACAAAGCCTTAAAGGCTCTAACGGCGCGTCGGTCGTCCGACGAGGAGGAAATCACTCTGAAATCTTCCTTTTTTATTTCCGCAAGAACGGCTATACTTTGGCCTGTATACGGATTGTCGAAATCTGCAAGTATGATGTTGTGAGTTTTAATGAGATTGTCTACAACCACGCCTATAAATCCCTTTTTAAGTCCCGCATTTGCATAGTTGTCGTTGAGCAGTATAACCGCATCCATAGGCTCGACAAGACTGTTGTCCGTATATTTGTCCATAGCTTATGCAAACAAAGCCTTAAAGGCTCTAACGGCGCGTTGGTCGTCCGACGAGGAGGAAATCACTCTGAAATCTTCCTTTTTTATTTCCGCAAGAACGGCTATACTTTGGCCTGTATACGGATTGTCGAAATCTGCAAGTATGATGTTGTGAGTTTTAATGAGATTGTCTACAACCACGCCTATAAATCCCTTTTTAAGTCCCGCATTTGCATAGTTGTCGTTGAGCAGTATAACCGCATCCATAGGCTCGACAAGACTGTTGTCCGTATATTTGTCCATTTAATCCTCCTTTGCCGCAAATCCGGAAAACGGCGTAGACAAAATGATTTTTCCGTAAGGATATAATTTCCACCCGCTTTTAATTGAACGAATGCTTCCGTTTTTGACAGGCAAATCAATTATTATTTCTATTTTTGCGCAAAAATCGTTTGTGCCTTTCAGTTGATAATCGCCCGCGCAATATTTCTGCAAAGCCTGACTGACAAAAAGCTGCCTTAAAAGTTCGCTGTCTTTTTTTGCGTAACCCCAATTTTCAAACAATGACTTTTTTCCGTTGTTGTGCGTGTCGGCAAAAATATATTCGGAAAATTTTCTGATGTCGCAATCGGCGTTTGCGGTCACATAGGGGACAGGCTGATTTATTTTTTTAAGCGTGCATCTGCAATTTGCGTGTTGCGGGTAGCGGGGCATATTTTTGACGACAAAGAAACATCCGTTGAATTTGTCGCAATCGTCGTTCCAATCGTTGGGCTGAGCCGTCCATAATACCCAATCATTCTCGTTCAGACTCAAAAAATCACAGAGCAGTTTTTCAAGGCTTTCGGTTAATACGCTCATATCATACCACACTCCTCCCGAAAAATAAAACAAATAACGTATACGGACGAATCGGGGAGCCGATTCGTCCGTAGTTCGATTTTATATCGGTATTGAGTCCTGTCAAGAGCGCAGTCCGAATATTTTTATAATTATGCCTTGTCAATCAAGCGCATTATCAGTTCCGTGCAGTTGTGCAAATCCTCGACGTAAATCCATTCCTTGGTGGTGTGAATGTTCTGCATACCGCAGCTCAACACAAGCGTAGGCACGCCCTCTTTGACGTAAACGCTTGCGTCGTGTCCGCCGAGTCCCGTTCTTCCGCGCTTAAATTCGATTCCCATTTCCTCGAAAATCTTTTGCGCGTTGCCCAACATAAGATTGCCTATTTCCGTCTTGGAGTGGTCGTAGCCCATTGTTTTGAGAGAACCGAGCTTGTAGGTGACGGTGAGGTTTTCTCTTTTGAAGCGCTTGATAATCGCCTCGTACTGTTTTCTCAACGTCAGCGCCTCTTCGGGAATAAAGCTTCTTATCGTGCCCTTTATTTCCGCCTTGTCGGGCACCATATATCCCGGCTCGTTTGTGGTTTTGAGGGAGGTTATTTGGCTGAAAGTGTAGTCCTCCTCGTTTATCACGCCTTTGGGCAATTCGTTGATTAGTTCGCAGGCGTATGTCAGAGCGTTGGGCTTGAGCGCGCCGTTTGCATGATTGGCGATGTCGGCAACCTGCATATTGATTGTTACTCCGTAGGAGTGCTGTACGCGCTCCACAGCCAGACCGACGCTGCCGACCGTGTCGAAAACAAAGCCGTATTTTACTCCCAAATCCTTTATGGGTACAAAGCGCGCGCCGAGCAGTCCCTTTTCTTCCAACGCGGTAAAAACCAACACGATTTTTCCGTGAGGCTTGCCGGATTTAAGCGTTTCGTCAACGGCAGCCATTATGGCGGCAACTCCCGATTTGTCGTCGCTTCCGAGCACGGTAGTGCCGTCGGAGGTGATTTTGCCGTCGTCGGTAAAGACGGGCTTGATGCCTTTGCCGGGTTCCACCGTGTCGATGTGCGCGGCAAAGAAAACGGGAGCCTTGTCTTTGCCCGCTTCGTCGGCTTCTATGACAATCTGTATTTGCTCCGTTTCCTTTTCAAGCTCGTCGGCGGGCAGACGTTCCTTCACGTCATCTTCTAGGTCGCGCATATTTATGCGTTGGCGCAAAATCTTGCAGTCCCAACCCAATGTTTTGACCTCGTTTTCGATAAAATCGACCATTGCCGATTCCGAAAAAGACGGACTGTCTACCTGAACCATTCTGACAAACAAGTCAACCGCGTTCTGATGTGAATATTTAGTCATTGCAGAAATTCTCCTTGCTTCAATTTTAGCACAGTGCAAAAAGTTTTACAACTTTATTGACGTGCAAAAGGGCAGAACGATTGACAAACGAAGAGTTTTGTGAAAAGATATTAGAGCTTGAAAAGAAGCAGGAGATTTATGGCAAAAAGAATCGAGTTTTTTGTCGGCGACAGTCTCGACGTATACGAAAACATAGCCTTCGAGTACGGGTTGCTCAAATCGTGTCCCGACGACGCTTTGAGGATTTTTCTTTGGAGCAACGACAGGACGGTGGTTATAGGCAAAAATCAAAACGCTTTTTCAGAGGTCAACCTCGACGCGCTCAAAAGCATAGACGGTCGTCTCGCGCGCAGACTTACCGGGGGCGGCGCGGTTTATCACGACAGGAACAATCTCAATTTTACTTTTGTGGCAAAAGAGGGCGTTTACGACGTAAAAAAACAGTTGTCCGTTATTGTCCGCTCTCTCGAAAAATGGGGTATACGCGCCGTGGTGAGCGGCAGAAACGATATTCTCGCGGAGGGCAGAAAATTTTCAGGCAACGCGTTTTTGCGGGAAAACGGCTTCGGACTCCATCACGGCACCGTGCTGATAAACACGGATATCGAAGTCATGACGCGTGTTCTCAACGTGGACAAGGTCAAGCTCGACTCCAAGGGGGTAAAATCCGTTTCGGCGCGGGTGCTCAACCTTTCCGAGTTGAACGGAAATATCGAAAAACGCGCGCTTATAGAGGAAATCAGGAGCGCGGCGGAGGAAATTTACGGCATGCCCGCGCAGGAGATTAAGGCGGCGTTCAACGCGGAAAATGCGCGCATGAAAGCCATGCTTTCGTCAAAGGAGTGGCTGCTCAACAGGGTGCGCGACCAAAGCGACGGATATATCGTCAGGAGGGCGCGTTTCGACTGGGGCGGAGTGGAGCTGATTTACAAACAGGAGGCAGGCAGAGTAAAGGAGCTGTTTATTTTCAGCGACGCTATGGACGCGGAGGAAATAGTCAGGATAAACAAACGGCTTGAAGGCGCTTTTATTGCGGATTTCAAGCCGGACGGCGCGATGTCGCGCGACATAATAAGATTATTCGAGGAGACGGAAAAATGAGTAAGCATTTTCGGGTTATGATTCTCGGCGGAGGCCCCGCCGGATACACCGCAGCAATCAGGTGCGCGCAAAACGGTCTGGAAACTGTTTTGTTTGAAAGCCGACAGGTGGGCGGCACCTGTCTCAACAGAGGCTGTATTCCCACCAAGTCGCTTCTTCACGGCGCGGAGACGCTGTGTACGGTGCGCGAAGCCGCGTCTGTCGGCGTAAACGCCGAGTTTTGCGGCTACGACCTTGACAAAATGTACGCACGGCGCGACGAGGTGGTTGCCAAGCTCAGGGGAGGAGTGGAAAAGCTGCTTAAAGCGCGCAAGATCACCGTCGTCAACGCTTTCGCGAGCTTCAAGGACGCAAAAACCGTCGTCGCCGACGGCGAAGAATATACTGCCGACGACATAATCATCGCGGCAGGCAGCGTGCCCACCGCGCTTAAAGCGGAGGGAAGCGAACTGTGCGTAAACAGCGATTATCTTCTTGAAGGAAGCAACAAAATCCCCGAGTCCGCGGCGATAGTGGGCGGCGGAGTAATCGGAGTTGAATTTGCCGAGTTTCTTTCGTCGCTTGGCAAAAAGGTTTTCGTCATAGAGTATTTTGACAGACTTTTGCTCAATATGGACAAGGACGTGAGTCAGTATCTCGCGCTTGCGCTCAAAAAAAAGGGCGTGTCCGTCAACTGCGGCGCGGCTGTGACAAGGGTTGAAAAAACCTCCGACGGTTTCAGAGTGATTTTCAACACCGCAAAGGGGGAAAACGCCGTCGAGGCGGGACTTGTCGTGGTATGCACGGGCAGACGCGCCTTTACCGAATCTCTCGCGCTTGACAAGGCAGGCGTAAGCACCGAGCGCGGAGTTGTCTTGACCGACGGAAATTTCAGAACAAACGTCGAAAATATTTGGGCAATCGGCGATTGCGTCGGCGGCATGATGCTGGCGCACAACGCGGCGGCGCAGGGCGAATACGTCGCCGATTTGATTGCGGGGCGGCACAACGGCGTCAACTTAAAGGTCGTGCCCTCCTGCATTTATACCGTGCCCGAAATCGCCGCGGTAGGGCTGACGGAGCAGAAGGCGACGGAGGCGGGCTATGAAGTGAGCGTAGGCAAATTTCCTTTGGGCGCAAACGGCAAAAGCCTGATTGCCGGCAGGGAAAGGGGCTTTGTCAAGTTGGTGTTCGACAAAAAAACTCAAAAGCTGCTGGGGGCGACACTTTACTGTGACAGAGCGACGGACATGATAGGCGAGCTTGCTCTGGCGCTTGCAAACGGAATGGGCAAGGAGGAGCTTGAAAGAGTTATCCGCCCGCACCCGACCGTTGAAGAAAGCATAGGCGAAGCCGTGCTTGCAAGCGAGGGCAGGGCGATTCATTCCCTTTGACGGTTTAAAACAAAAAGGAGCTTAAAAAGCTCCTTTTTGTTTTAAAGAAATTTTTAACGGGCGTTTTAACGGAAAAATTCAGCTTTGAAACTTCTCTTCAGCTAAAAAGATTTTCGTTTTGACAAGAGGGCAATGACGCTAAAAAGGTTTTCGCTTTTTTGAGGAGCGGAGGATTCCTTTGAAAAATGCACCGTTACGTTTGAAAGCTCCTCGCCGCAGTTTGCGGCTATCTCGCTCCATCTTTCCTCGCTGCCGTTATAATAAATGTCGCTCAATGCAGTGCAGCCCTCAAACGCGCCGTCGTACAAATATACGTTCTCCGGCAAGGTTACCGATTTGAGATTTTTACAGTATGCAAAAGCATTTTGATATATTGTCACAGTTTGCCGGGCGTCCTCAATTACCACGCTTTCAAGACTTTCGCAAAATCGAAAAGAGTCGCAGTGCAACAGCGTTACGCTTGACGGGATTGTTACGCTTTTGAGAGAAATACAGTTGGAGAACGCCCGCACGTCAATGAAAATCAGTCCCTCGGGCAAATGCAGGCTCTCCAACTGTCGGGAGTTTTCAAACCCCGAAAAAGCAATGGAAACAACCGGCTTTTCGTTGAAAACCGCGGGAATATAAATTTCCGAAGCGAGCGCGCTCCCTTTCGATACGGCATAACCCGTTACAGGCTTATTTGCCGAGATATAAGTCGACGTTTCGGAGAAATGCAGTCCTTCCGAACCCGACGGAAAAATCTTTCTCCGTTCAATGTGGTCGGAACAGTTTTTGCAGATTCTTGTTTCCTCTCCGTATTCGTCCGCCTTTGCGGGTACGCTCACAGCCCAGTCCGCCCAGTCGTGCGCGTCATTGACGGCAATAGAGCGTTTCTCAAAATGCGACGGCTCTTTTTTGCAGAACCTGACCTCTTGACCTGCCGAAACGCAAGTTGCGGGTTGAGTCACAATCCAGTCGCCCCAGTCGTGGCGGCAACCGGAGTAAAACGCGGCAAATACGTTTAGGGACAGCGAAACCAAAGCAGTCGCCAAAAGCCATACAATCTGCGAAACGGGAATAATGATTTTGACGCGCTTGGGATTTGAGGCTTCAAGCTGTTTTTCCGTATCGCTGCGCTGCATTTCTGCAAGCGTCGTTTGCTCGTCGGCAAGCTCGAGCATTGTGACAACTCGCTCCTGCAAGCCCGATTTGTCCAACCTGTTCGCCATTTGCATTGTTTTCGGGCGAAATTTTGCGTAGTAAAACAAGGGGATTCCTACTGCGTCGGCGGCTAAAAACAAGAGCGCCGACAGCCAAATCAGTTTTGTTCCCGTCGACAGGGAAACTATTGCCGAAATCAGACTGAGTGCAAAGCCGAGCGTAGAAGCGCACAGCGCGGATTTTATCAATCCCTCCGCCACAAATCGGGAACAGTATTTGTCCGACAGTTCTTTGTTTTTCATTTTTCCCTCCCTAGTTTAAATTTAAAATTATTTCAATATCAATCTGAATAATTATAATGGGGCAGTATATTGTATTTTGTCGTTCAAAATTTTGCTCCCCAAATTACAGTATGATAAGAATAAATGACGTCGGGAGGGTCAAACGAATAAGTGACTTTGGAAACATTCCATGTTTCGTCCCAACCTGTTGCGGGAGCGCTTGATAGCTCCACATATATTGTCAGCTTTGAACAAAATATAAATGGTGCCCAACTGATATTCGTGACACTGGAAGGTATATTGATTTTTGTTAAATTGGTACATTGCTGAAAAGCATAAGCTTCAATGCTTGACAAGTGGCTCGGCAATTCGACAACTGTCAATCCCGTGCAATTAAAAAACGCTGAGTTGCCTATGCTTGTCAAAAGTTTGGGTAAAGTAATATTTTTCAATTCGGTATTGCCTGCAAATGCGGAATCTTCGATACGAACCACTGCCTGCGCGTCTATTACGTCGGGGATGATTAAATTGCTTTTGTTTTCGTCAATTAACCCGCTTACTGATAGGCTAGAAAAAATATATACGGGAGAACTTGGATGCGTTTCTAAACTATCATAATACAAATCGCCTTTTGCCAATCTTACTTTATAGCAATCGGTGCATCTGTCCCATTGCTTGTCTGTGACGGAAACCATTGACTGATAGGAGTGCGACGAGCATATGTAAGGGCTTTGTACCAACAGTTCGGCGCCTGACGCTATACTGCTTTTGTCTTCATATCCGTCGCAATAAAAGCAAATATGTCTGTATCGTTTTTCTATGCCTTCGCCCAAGTCTATGTATCTGTAAAAAGTATGCGAAGTGTGCCTCAAATTGAAAAGCGCCGCCCCTTGAATGTCCTGATATTGCATGCCGTAGCTTTTGTATCCCATGAGGACATTGTGTGTTGGCAAATCCGACAGTCCCAACAGATGACCTAACTCGTGCGCTATTATATTTACGTCTTTACCTGTGTCAAAAATCAAAATCCGGAAATTTCCGGCGGAATTCGGTAAAAAATGTCCTTCATTCGCTCTGTAACCGTATTGGAACACTGCGTTAGTATCAGAGCTTATACCGGCAGGTCTTTCTGACATATACATCAAGTTGCAGACAGGGCGTTCTCCCGTAGATGTACCGTTTCTCTGCAAATTGACAATAGGAGTTGCCGTATCATATATTGTTGCGCTGTTCCATAAATTGACGGCTTCCATAATCATTTCTTCCAACCCCTCGTTTATAGCGGATTGGTCGATGGTGAAAGGAATTGTATTTGCTCCGTAATGAGCCCCGCTGTACTTATAGCCGTTGCAGGTATCCTCTGTACACCCCGAAATACAACTGCTGATAACGGCGGGAATTGAAATGTGGGGCGAATTGCAGTCTATCAATTCATTTGATTCTTCTTGTTCTGTTTTTGCCGAATTTTTACAGTCATGAGAAAAAGGTTGTTCGTAGGCTTTGATTATATTTTTCGGGCTTGTATCGATAATTGGCGATAAGGTTGAAAAAACTGATAACAACAAAATTGTTACAATGCACACAACATTTAAAATTTTAAATGCTTTTTTCATAAATTTCTCTCCTTTGCTTTTTTTTTTGATAAATTAAATAAAGAAAATGTTGATTAAAAATTTCGATAATTGAAAATTAAATCATAATTAAAACCCTCCTTTTTTAATTATTAAAATCATATGTGAAATAGCGTTTGAAGAAAAAATTTCATTGGGTTACCGATAAAAAAATTATACTTTACGGAAAATATATTTGTCAATAGCAGGCGATTATTAAATTGTGAAATATTTTGCCGTAATTCGATTGTAAATTCACATTTTCGATAAATTTTTTTTATAAATGTCAATATCAACCATATATTGCGTCGCAAAAAATCAGGGGATGTTAAAAAGATAGTTAAATCTCCATTCGGTAAATAAAAAAACAGGGAGCTTTTTGGCTCCCTGTGATTAGTCGATTTTGCCTGCCGGAAGTCTTTTTGTCATTTCCAACAGACGTGATATGGTGTCAAGCATTTCTTCGCCCTCCTCTAAGGAAAAAGCGGCGTCAAAAAGTTTCTTTATATTCTGAACCGAAAACTCCCAATGCTCCTCTTTGAGTCTGATACCCTTTTCCGTAGCTCTGACGTAGACTGTTTTGCGGTTGTTGTTGAGATAATATCTTTCCGCAAGCCCGTTTTGGACAAGCTTTTCCACACTGCGGCAGGTGGTTGCCATGGAAACGCGCGGAGGTATGTACTGATTGAGTATGTTCATGTCTATATCCTTGAAATCGTGTTGCGGTTTGACCTTTTTGTCCACGCATGAGTTGAGGAAAAACAGCATATCGACCTCGTTGCGGGTAAATTTATACTTGTCCATAGGTCCTACCACCTCGCCGACGGGATAAAAACGGCGGTTGCTTTCGTAAGCGAGCATGGTAAAGGTCAAATAAAACTTTTCGATAAATTCTCCGTCAAATTGATAAGACATTTTTAATCTCCGTTCTACTCGGAAAATATAACAAAAATAACCGAAATTGTCAAGCGGAGAAAAGATTTTGCCGCATAATGTTATTTTTTGCGCAAGAAAAAAGAGCGAATTTTCGTCCGCTCTTTTTATTTAAGCTTTTTGTCTGTTTTCAGTCGTCGTCGGGATTCATAAGCTCCCACGCGATTTCAAACAGGTCTTCGATTCTGTCTTTCAAATCGTCCTCATGCCCCTCGTCGATTTCTTCCAGCGCGTCGGCTAAGTCTTCCTTTACGTCGTCGATTTCTTCCGTCAACTCTTCAAGGTCTTCAAATTTTGCCTTTTCCGAAAGCAGGCTGATTTCGCTCGGAAACTCGAAAAGAAAGTCTTTGAGCGCGCCGTTTATATCCGCAATCACAGTTTCGGGGATTCTTTCTTTTTTGTCCGTAACGCCGCAGGCGGAAATTTGTTCGGTTACAAGGTCTTTTAGCTCGTCAAGCCCGTTCATTTTCGTCCGTATGACCTGCGCGAGCTTTTCGCGGAACTCCGCAAGCTGCCGCTCTTGAAAACCGTTAAGCGCCTTTTCGTCGTAGCTGTCTATTATGTCCTCCAATTCGTCCTCGGTAAGAAGGGCGAGAGAAGCTCCTCTGAGATTTGCCGAAAGGAAATCCGTGATGAGCGCGGACAACTCCCGATACTCCTTTTCCGCTCTTTTTCCGTTGCTGTAATTTACCGCAAGCTTGACCGTGCGGTTGTCCTTTAAAAAGCCAAGAGATTTGGCGCGTCCCAAAAGCTTATCCACAGCCTGATTTATGTTCATGCCCACGTAATTGTCGTTGAGAAGCAAGGTGACGCCGTCCTCGTTCAGTCCCTTTTGAGAAACTATCGTGTCGTCGTCAAGCACAAATTCCACACGCGGGTTTATGCTCACGACTACGGTTGTGCCTCCCGGAGGAGGAGTGAGCAGAGCGGCGGTTATTATTATCGCCGCGAGGGCGACCACTATACAGACGGAGTAAATTGCGCGTCTCAAAGCAAACGGCGCGCTTTTGCCGCGAGACTGCCGCACGGCGGTTTCGGGGAACGCTTCCGCCATGATTTTTTCCTTTAAGTCGGGCACTTTGGCGTCCATTTCGCGTTTTAATTTTTTTTCAATCTCGGACATCGTACACCTCTTTAAAAGATTTGCCAAGTTTTTTCAGTATGTTGTTATACTGCCAATTCACCGTGGAAACGGGCGCGCCGAGCAATTTTGCGGCTTCCACTCTTTTATACCCGAAAACCACGCATAATTCCAACAGCTCCCACTCTTTTTCGGAAAGAATTTTTTTCGCGTGTTTAAGCAAGGGCATATCGTCGGGGATTTCTTGCTTTAAATCGGCGAAATCGCGCGTTTCGTCAAGCGCAAGCAGGCGCTTCTTTTGCCTGAGCGCGTTAAGCGCCTTGTTTTTTGCCGAGGCGACGAGATACGCATACGCGTTGCCGTTTTCGTCTATATCGTCAAGACGGTTAAGAAAGGACACGTATACGTCCTGCATAACGTCGTTGCTTTCGGCGGCTGTGCCGAGAATTTTGAAAACGGTGAAATACACCGCTTTTTTTGTAAGGTCGTAAAATTCGTCGAAATATCGGGTTTTACCCTTTTTCAGCCGTTTTACGAGCGCGTTTATTTTTTCGTTCATTTATTTCGTTCCGTAATCAATTATATATGAAAAGCAAGTTTTTAGCAAATAAAGACGCTGCTTTTCTTTTGAGTTGACAATACGCTTCGAGAAAGGGTAAAATATCGGTATCGGAGTTTTTTATGAATCTTTTTCGAGAGGCAGAGGGCTTTAAAAGCGTCTGCATTGCCGGCATGAGCAAAAACGCGGGAAAAACAACCGTTCTCAATGCGTTTCTCGACGCTTTTCACGCGCACGGCGTCGGCGTCGCCGTAACCAGCATAGGCAGAGACGGCGAAAGCAACGACGTGGTGTTCGATGTGGCAAAGCCCGAGGTTTTTCTTAAAAAAGGGGATATTGCGGCTACTGCCAAGGGGCTTTTGCCGCTTTGTACCGTCACGAGGGAAATACTGTGCGCGACGGGCTTTCCCACGCCTCTCGGCGAGGTTGTCGTTTTCCGCGCTCTTTCGGACGGTTTTGTGCAGATAGCGGGACCGTCCATTGTGGCGCAGCTTGCGGAGCTTAAAAAAATTTTTTTCGGACTTGGCGCGCGCATTGTGTTTTTCGACGGCGCGTTGGGGCGCAAGTCTCTCTGTTCGCCCGAGGTGGCGGACGCCGCGGTGCTTGCTTCGGGCGCAAGTCTGTCTGCGGACATGGATTTTACCGTCGCCGAAACCGCGTTTGCCGTACGTTTGCTGCAATCGGACGCTTTAAACCCCGACACGGCGGCGCGGCTTGAAAAAGCGGAGGCGGCGTGCGCTTTGACGGAAAACGGGATTGTGCCGCTTGACAAGTCGGTTAAGCCCGCCGAAAACACACGGTTGATTTTCGTGCCCGGCGCTCTTACAAACGAGCGCAAATGGGCGATGGATACGGCGGCGGAGCTGTCCGTGCCCCTTGTAGTGGAAAACGGCGCAAACGTGCTTGCGGACAGGAGCGCGGCGGAAAAATTCTTTGCCGACGGCGGAAAGCTGCTGCAACTGAAAAAGGTCGCGTTGCTTGCCGTCGCGGTAAACCCCTTTTCCGCTTTCGGTTACGAATACGACGCCGCGACTTTTGAAAAAAAGATGAGAGACGCCGTGAACGTACCTGTTTTCAACGTAAAAAACATTAAGGTGACAAAATGATTAAGCTGAGTTTTTCCCAAAAGAGCGCTTGCGGATTCAAATATATTCTGGACAAAGCGGAGCCTTACTCGGCGCCGGGCAAAAACGCACTCAAAAAAGCGGAGTTTTTTGCGCCGGACAAAAAAGCGGAGCTGTTGACCGAGCTGGAAAACGTGGAAAGACTGAAAAAAGCGGTCGCCTGCCGCTCAAAGGAGGTTTCACGTCTGGAAAGCGTGTTTTTTCATCTTAAGGATTTGCACAATACGTTTGCGAGACTGTCCCATACGACGCTTGACGAGGTGGAGCTTTTCGAGCTCAAAGCCTTTTTGCGGCTTGTCAGACAGGCGGCGGAAATTGCCGCAAATCTGTCGGCGGAATACGGGCTTGAAGATTTTGTTTTCAGAAATACCGACGAGGCGTTCGATTTGCTCAAAGCGGACAAGGGCGAGGGATTTTTTGTGGAGGACGGGCTTTCGGACAAGCTGTTTGCCGCGCGCAGGGACAAGGAGGCGGCAAACGCCGCGCTTGCGCGCGCGGAAAACGAAGAGCGACTCGCAGCCGCAAAGCAAGCTCATCTCGAAGCGGCGGCGCGGGAGGAAGCCGCGCTTGAAGAGGCGCGCGCAAAGCTGTGTTCTTTGCTCAGACCTTTTGCGGAGGATTTTTCCTACAACAGCTCTCTTGCGGGCAGATTGGATTTGACGCTTGCCAAAGCGAGGCTTGCTTACGCCACAAACGCCGTCAAACCGTCCGTTTCGGGAGACAAACTGCGTTTGAAGGAGCTGACAAATCCCGAGACGGCGGAAAAGCTCGGCTTGAGAGGAGCGGCGTTCACGCCTGTGTCCATAGAAGCGGAAAGAGGAGTTACGCTGATAACCGGCGCCAACATGGGCGGCAAAAGCGTGGCGTTGAAGACCGTCGCGCTCAACGTGCTTCTTGCGCTTGCGGGCTTTTTCGTCTACGCGTCGGAGGCGACAGTGCCGCTTTTCGGGTTTGTGGAAATTTTGAATGAAAATATGCAGTCGGTGGACAGAGGACTGTCAACCTTCGGCGGTGAAATCGTCAGGCTCAATTCGGTTATGCAAAAGCTGAAAAGCGGAGAGTACGGTCTCTGCCTTATGGACGAATTTGCGGGCGGCACCAATTTCGAGGAGGGAAGCCGTATTTTCCGCGCGGCGGAGCGTGCGCTAAACGAAATGAACGGTATTTTTATATTGACAACCCATTTTGACGGCGTGTCGGCGGACGCCAACGCGCTTTATCAGGTCAAAGGACTGTCGGGAGCGGATTTGGCAAGTCTTGACAGAGAAATCGAATGCGGCGCGGACGGGGCGGAGCTTGTGGCGCGGTATATGGATTACGGCTTGGTAAAAGTGGAGGACAAAACCAAAGGCGTGCCTAAGGACGCAGTCGCAGTTTGCAAATTGCTGCGTTTGGACTCCGACGTGCTCAAATATATTTGAAGAGAAGTTTTTTCCGGAGGGCGAAGCGCTCTCCGAATTTTTTTTAATTTTTCCGCATTTAAGTAGTAATAATTTTTAAAAGGGAAAAAATTATTAAAAAGTTCCTTTAAAACGCTTGACATCGATTTTTAAAGGATTATAATAAAGTTAGCAATCAAGCATAGAGAGTGCTAACAAGTTCCATACTAGATTGCCAAAATAAAAATCAAAAAGGAGATTGAAGTATGAAGTATTATTTGAATAACAGAGACAACAGAGCAAATTTGGCGGCAAATGATTTTGACGAGTTTTTCCGTCCGTTTTGGAGTATGGGAGAGTTTTCGCCCAAGACGGATATACGCGAAAAGGACGGCAGCGTAATCATCGAGACGGATATGCCGGGCTTTGACAAAAACGATATTTCCGTGGAGTTGAGCGAAGGATACCTTACGGTGAGCGCGAAACGCGACGAAAGCAAGGAAAGCGAAGAAAAGGGACGCTTTATACGCAGAGAGAGGAGAAGCGGCAGCTTTTCGAGGAGCTTTTACGTAGGCAGCGGCGTTGAAGAGACGGATATTTCCGCGTCGTATGAAAACGGAACTCTCAAGGTGACTTTTCCGACCGAAGCGCAGGCGCGCAAAAACTCCGCAAGAAGCATCGAAATAAAGTAAGAAGCTTGAAAAAATTTCCGAAAGAGACTTAAAGTCCCTTTCGGATTTTTTATTTCAAAAAATTTTGAGCTTTGTTGGAATTTTTACCGCGCAGCGTTGTAAGATAAGTGTTCGAACAAAACAAAATTTTTTTAGGAGACATATATGAAGAAATTTATGCTTGTTCTTACCGTCGCAGCCGTGCTTTTCGGCGCTTTCGCCTTGACAGGCTGCAACGGTAAGAATGCTACGGAAAGTTACAGAAACGTATATCTTGTTTCGGCAATTGCGGGAGCCAACTATCTACAACAAAGCGCGGACGCGTCCGACATTTATGCAGGCGTGTCGGCAGACGGCAGTTATTTCGCTTCGGCACGCGTGGGCGCGTCGGGACTGTACGTTGCGGAGACGGAAAACGATTCCGGCGAAACGGCGGGCAGACCTGAGGAAATCGCGCGGGACATGGATTCTTTCAATCGTTACGTCAATATGTTCGACGGGCTGATTTCCGGAAATGCTCTTAACGCCGAGCTTGAAAAGCCCGACGAATCGAAGGACGGCGAATTTGCGGTTTATCAGAAAAAGCTGATTGCTTACGTCGCGGGCGAGCAGTACGTAATGTATTTTGACGAAACAGATACAAAAACGGAAACGGAAATAGACGACGGCGTGGAGGAAGTGGAAATCAGTTCCAAAGTGACGGGCGTGCTTGTAAAGGGCGAATATGTTTTTGAGGTCAGCGGAAAGTACGAAACCGAGAGAGAAGGGACGGAAATCGAGACGGAAATGGAATTTGTTACGCGTTCTTTTGACACACCCGACAATTACGTAAAGGTAGAGCAAGCCGTCGAAAGCGATGAAATAGAGTACGAATATTCCATTTACGAAAACGGACGCCTGGTGTCAAAAACAAAGGTAGAGTGGGAAGACCCCGAGTTTGAGGATGACGACGACGACAAAGGACTGACAATGCAATTTAAGTCCGACAGCGGAGACGGATATTCAAAAACCAAATATCATGTAATAAAGGACAAAAACAATCGGCTCAGAGTGACTTACAAAACCGACAGTGAAAGAGGGAGCTTTTTCATTCAACAGACGGAAACCGAAAATATATATACCTACGAAAACGGCTACGAGGAAACCTTGTCCCGTTGAATCAACGCACACACGCGCGCCCGAATTGTTTTCCCCGAATTTGCTTTGAAGGCGCGGAAGCCCCCTTTGCAGGGGGCTTTTTTTCGGGCCGATTTCGCTTCTCAAACGATTTTGTCGCCGCCGCGAAAGTCGGAGCGGTAGAAATTTTTTGCGGACAGGGATTTTAGGCCGGTTAGACGCAGCTTGCTGTGCAGACAATATTCCGAATGCGGCAGACGGGACGCAGCTTAAACAATTTTCAAATATATTAATAAATAACTTGACATTTTTTATTGATTTGGCTATAATTCAATAGCTTTAAATTTGTTTGCTTATCTTTGCGGCATAGTCGGACTTTTCAGCTCTGTGCGGGCAAAATCACGGCAGCAAAACGGGGCAGCCGAAATCCCTCAAAAATCGGCGAAAATTCGATATGCTGTTATGGCTCAGTAGGTAGAGCACGTCCTTGGTAAGGAATATCGGGGCGAAAAACGGGTAAGCTGAATTCCCTTTAAAATCGGCGCAAAACTCAATATGCTGATATGGCTCAGTAGGTAGAGCACGTCCTTGGTAAGGAACAAACGGCAGTAAAACGGGGCAGCCGAACCCCCTCAAAAATCGGTGAAAAACTCAATATGCTGTTATGGCTCAGTAGGTAGAGCACGTCCTTGGTAAGGACGAGGTCGCGGGTTCAAATCCCGCTAACAGCTCCACAGGAAAACCACAAGATATTGTGGTTTTTTCTTTATTTTTGGCACTGTTTTACACAATCAAGGAAAAACACAAAATCAATAGCAAACACGGTAGCAAACATTTTTTGCTATTTTTATCAGTTCTTAATTCCACTTTCTGCGGAATTTGAAAAGCCGTTTTTCAGACGGTCAAAATCGCTTTGAAACTGCCTTTTTCGGGTTCGGTAGCAAACAATAGCAAACAGCTTTTTATTCCTTTTGAATATGATGAAAGCCACCGCCTTAACGGGCGATGGCTTTTACTTATTTGCTACATTTCAAAATCTTTTGTTCGTCGCGGTTTCGGATGGTCGTCGTCCATGGCTTCCATAAGTTCGTCCAAAGTGGATACGCCATACTCGTCCATAAGCCGCGCTACATTTTGCAGGAATTGGTCGCCGTGGCTTTCTTCGTTTTCGTCTGAAATCGCAGCAAACGATTTTTCAGACGGTTGTGCCGCCGTAACTTGTTGCTCGCTCGGAGCATACCGCTCGTCAAACACATCGACCGCTTTCTGCAAATATTTATTTGTCGTAGCGGTGTTGTAGATCATCGTCGTTTCTACCTTTTTATGCCCCATGAGCGTTTGGATAACTTTCGGATTTTCCTGCGCTTCAAAAAGCGTATTGGAAAAGGTATGTCGCAACTTATAAAAATGAATGCCCGCATCTTCTAATCCGTGCTTTTTCAAAAGCCGCATAAACATTGTCCGTGTGCCGTGGTAGGAACGCATTTCTCCGTTGTTGTTGGCAAAGATAAAATCGTCAGCCTTGCTCACGGGAGCTTTGGTCATCAGCTCCTGCATTACGCGCAGTTTTTTCCATTCTTTCAATGCTTCGACAAGTAAATCCGGAATAGGCAGAACGCGCACGCTGCCTGCCGTCTTTGTCTTACCGACGACGTATTCCCGCTTGGTAATGTTTCCGTTTTCGTCAAAGGTCGGCTCTACCGTCTGTGTGCGGACGACGGAAAGCGTCTTGTTCTTTTCATCGAAGTCTTTCCATTTGAGAGCAAGCACTTCTCCGATGCGCAAGCCTGCAAACATAGAAGTCAGGCAAAGCGGTTTGAACAGTACGCTTGTACCGATTGCCTGTAAAAAGCGGTCGCGCAGTTCTTCGGGAATTGCTTTGTATTCCTGTTCTTCAGCGGCGTCTTTTGTCTTTCGTTCCCGTGATTGCAGGCGTACTTTGTTCACGGGGTTCTTGTCTATGATTTCCTCATCAATACAGTATTCAAAATATTGTCCGAGCTGGTACTTGATATGCTTGACTGTATCGAGCGCATAGCCGTTATCGAGCATACCGCCGAGAAAATCCTGCAACAGATTGGGGGAGATATTCTGCGGCAAGTAATTCCCCATATACGGGTAAATATATCGTTTCGCATTCACTATGTACCGCTCAAATGTGCGCGGCGCGATTGTTCGCCTTTTGTACTTCATCAACCAAAATTGCATATGATTTTGGAGAGACATATTCTGTTGTATCAACTGTTTGCGGGCGCCGTTTTTGGGAAGATAAGGGGCAAGGTTGGCAATGGCTTCCGCACGCGTTTTGCCTGAAACGGCTTTGCGTATCTGTTTGCCGTTTTCATCATAGCCGATTGTCGCCTGCGCCACCCAAAGTCCTCGCTTGTTTTTATAGACGCTGCCTTCGTTGTTTGCACGTTTTGATGTGGCTTTTTTACGCGGCATAATTGTTGCCTCCTGCGTTTTCGCTCATCTGCCATGCGACAAAATTGAGTATGCTCACGACCTGTCTTTTTCCAACTTTGGTAACAGGAAAACGCCGGCTGCGCATAAGTGCCCGTACATTGTCCCTGCCTAAACCCGTAAGTTTGATGATGTCATCGCAATCGAGAAAACTCTTTCCGAACTGAGCTGAAAGCCGTTTTACCTCGTCTGCAATGAGATGTTCAATGTTGACTGCCGAATTGTTGCTGTAAATATACACATTACCTCCATATCATATTTATTTGTTGCAACAACGCCGCAATAAGTCTGTATCTGCGCATGAATTCGCTTGTAAACGACGGGAAATACTACTTTGATTTCCTGACCGATGCGCGCAATATAAGGCTTACAACGGCATTTTTGCAAGCTATAAATTTCACCCTTCAAAGGACGGAAGCGGGTATCCCGCCTTGCCGTGAGAATGTAAGTGTGGCGCAAACTGCGTCTCACTTCTTATCCTGTTCCAAAAAATAGGTCTTTTTGCTCCATTTTTGTTTGAACCGACTTCACCCCTCAACGTGTTGATTTTATCCTTCGTCCGTTTTTTGAGATTGCCGCTTGCGGCTGCCCGTATAGACGATTATGTTTCCGTTTTGCCGGTGCAGAGAGTTATAGCTTGGCGTGCGCCTGATTTGCCCGAACGCTTCCAACAAAGAAAGGTCGTCCTGTATCGTCCGTTCGCTTACGCCGAACTCTTTTGCCATGACCGCCACGGTAAACCGCCGCCCGCTCCGCCTGCGGATGAATCGCAAAAGCCGTTCTTGTCTTTCGTCTCGTTTACTCATAAATCACCTCCATGTAAAAACCCCCTCACTTATAAGGGAATAAGAGGGGGTAAAAAGTTAACCTGTTTTGGGTGTTCTGGCAAAAGTTTTACAAAACTTTCACAAACGAAAAATCAGCCCGATAACGGACTGACTTTCCAATCTTTATTCAGTTTTGAGAAAAGTCCCCTCATAATATAGCCATAAGGGGCGAAAAAATCGTACCCCTATAAAACAGAGCCGAAAATCGCTTCCAACAGCTTGACCTCTTTATCGTGCGCCAATTTATACTCTTGCAAGTTGGCTTCGGCTTTTTTAATAAGTTTCCTGACCGCGCCTTCGGTTACGTTCATACTTTTTGCGATCTCGGTTTTCTTTATATGCAGGTATTTATGCCGAAAAAATGCGTCGGCTTGCCGATAGGTAAGCAAGGAAAAGATTTCCTGTTTCTTTCCGTCAATATTATGTCTGCGGAACTTTTCCTCTTTCCATTCGGATTTTTCTTGTTCTTCCTTATCGAGGATATCTAAAATGTCTTCGCTCTCGTCAGGAAATTCAAATCCGCTATCCAAAAGTTTGTCATAGGAAATATGCCGACGGGTTTCTTTGCGTTCAACTTTCTTTTCGTACTTTTCCAACTGTTCAAATGCTGCCGCAACTGCATCCGTCACTTCAATTTCTTCCGTATGCCCGTCGGCAAATTTATAAGTTATAATAGCATAATAATAATCAAGAAATTCCGAAAAACCTATCAAAGAACAGCAGCATTCTTTGAATGACGGTATCCTTTTTCTTATCCCTTGCGCCGTCAAATCTTGACATGGCGGGCATGATTTTATCGATGTCTGTTCCTGTCGTTTTCATAATTCCGTCGCGGAAAGAACGCTCGACAAATTTTCTCGTTTCCTCGTCTTTCAAACCTTCTTCCGATATGATGGCGGCAAGTTCGATTTCTTTCTGTTTTATCACAAATTCACGCCATTCAAGCAGTACGTCGTCCACATCGTTGATACCTGCAATAAAGTTTTCGATAAGTGCCTTTTTGCTGCGCAATTCCAAGCTGGAATCAATGGCTTTATGAATAGAAACAAGAATTTCTTTATCTTCCTGATGTCCGTCGTGATACTTTTTGACAAGCAGCAGAATATAGTCTATATTGATTTCAACCTGCTTAATTAGTTCGATTTCAAAAACAATATCGTCTGTAATATCCTCTTTTTCCGCGTCTTTGCGGCGAGTACGCCATTCGTCATAGAGATCGTTGTATCTGCCCTGATAATCCTGCATATCGCGCTCGGACAAAATTTCATTGCCGATAAACTCATCGAAAGAGGACAGGATATTCCTCATTCGCAGAATCGCCCCGAACAGCCCGATAAAATCTTTTTGTGCCTGTTCACCGATAATTTGCGGCTCGGAAAGCGGATACTTGGTTTGCAGTTCTTCTATCAGGTCAACATAGCCGGCTTTGCCGTCGTAACCGTAATAATAGTCTTTGTAACCTTTTAATAAGCAGATGCCGCCTGCGTCTTTATCCCCGAAAAGTGAGATGGCATCGTCTGTGCGCTTTTGCAGATTGCGGAAACAAACAATATTGCCAAATGTCTTGATAGAGTTCAGAATTCTGTTTGTTCTCGAATACGCTTGCAAAAGTCCGTGCTGTTTCAGGTTTTTGTCCACCCAAAGCGTGTTGAGCGTAGTGGCGTCAAAGCCCGTCAGGAACATATTGACGACAATCAGCAAATCGATCTCGCGGTTCTTCATGCGGAGCGATATGTCTTTGTAGTAGTTTTGGAATTTATCGCTCGAAGTATCGTAATTCGTGCGGAACATTTCGTTATAATCGCGGATTGCGCTTTCCAAAAAGTCACGCGAAGTGCTGTCGAGGGCAGAGGTATCTTCCGAATTTTCTTCGCCCAGCAGCCCGTCGTTTTCTTCTTCGTTGGCGGCATAGCTGAAAATCGTTGCAATTTTCAGTTTTCGGCTCGGATTCTCGTTCATCTGCCGCTTGAACTCGGTATAGTACAGTTTTGCCGCTTCGATAGACGAAACGCAGAAGATTGAGTTAAATCCCGAAAGGCGCAATTTCTGCTTAATTTCTTCGACCGCCTTGGCGTCTTTTGCAGTAACGACTTCCGATATATTCGTGAGCGCGTTAAAAGAATAGCTTTTTTCGTTGCGATAGGTCTTGCGATTGAAGTTATCTAAAATATAATCGACGATTTTGCGGATACGTACAGGCGCATTGAATGCTTTTTCGCGGTCAATGTCGGCGACCTGTTTATCGTCTATATCAGGCTCTTTGTCCATCGTCTTGATATAATCGATGCGGAACGGCAGAACGTTTTTATCGTTGATTGCGTTGACGATGGTATAGGTGTGCAGTTTTTCTCCAAACGCCTGTTCGGTTGTTTTCAGGTTGGCGTGCTTTGTTCCCGCGTTGGCATTGACGGCAAAAATCGGCGTGCCCGTAAACCCGAACAAATGATACTTTTTGAAAGCCTTTGTAATGGCGACGTGCATATCTCCGAACTGACTGCGGTGGCACTCGTCGAAGATAATGACAACGTGCTTTTCAAAGACGGGATGTCCCTTATATTTTTTGATAAATTTATCCAACTTCTGAATGGTCGTGATAATGATCCGCGCATTCGTATCTTCAAGCTGTTTTTTGAGGACGGCGGTGGAAGTGTTGCTGTTCGCCGCTCCCTTTTCAAAGCGGTCGTATTCCTTCATCGTCTGGTAGTCGAGATCCTTTCGGTCAACCACAAACAAAACCTTGTCGATATACGGGAGCGCGGTAGCAAGCTGCGCGGTTTTGAACGAGGTCAACGTCTTGCCGCTGCCCGTCGTGTGCCAAATATATCCGCCGCCGTCGATCGTACCGTACTGTTTGTAGTTATTGGAAACCTCAATTCGATTTAATATCTTTTCCGTCGCCGCAATTTGGTACGGGCGCATGACGAGCAGCATATTTTCCGAAGAAAATACGCAGTATTTCGTCAGGATATTCAAAAGCGTATGTTTGGAAAAGAACGTTTTGGTAAAGTCTATCAGGTCGGGAATAATGCGGTTGTTCGCGTCCGCCCAAAAGGAAGTAAATTCAAAACTGTTGCTCGTCCGCTGTTTTTTTGCGCTCTGCGATTTTTTCGCGTCGCGGATATGGTTGTCGCGCGTGGTATTGCTGTAATACTTTGTATTTGTGCCGTTGGATATGATGAACACTTGCACAAACTCAAACAAACCGCATTCCGCCCAAAAACTGTCGCGCTGATAGCGGTTGATCTGGTTGAATGCTTCCCGTATCGCCACGCCGCGGCGTTTGAGTTCGATATGTACGAGAGGGAGACCGTTGACAAGCACGGTAACGTCGTAACGGTTTTTGTAAGTGCCTGCATTGTTTTCGTATTGGTTGATGACTTGCAGCTTGTTGGCGTGAATGTCCGCTTTGTCGATCAGCGCTATATTTTTGGTCAGACCGTCGTCCCTCTTGAAATTGATACGGCTGTCGCCTTCTTGGATTTTGCGCGTTTTTTCTGCAATGCTCTCTTTGGCGTTTGCGATATGTACGGAAAAAAACCGTTTCCATTCGTCGTCTGTAAACTGTATGCCGTTCAAAACTTCCAACTGTTTGCGCAAGTTGGCGATCAGGTCGGCTTCCGTATGGATAGGCAAATATTCATATCCCTGCGTTTTTAACAGCGCGATAAATTCGCGCTCCAAATCGGATTCGCTCTGATATGCGTCGCTGCGCACGGGACTTGCCGTATATTCCGCCACGACCGTGCTTTCATTCGATTGTGTTACGATGTTATAGTAAGCCATATTTTTATCCTCGGTTATCAATCTAAACTTTTCTATGCCTGATATAGAGTACAATAGCAAGGACGATTACGATTGCAAGCAAAAAACCCAAACCAATGACGATATAAAGCAAATAAGTTTCCAACAGCATTACGATATAGCAGAGAATAAAGGAAACAAGTGTAGAAATTATGAAATAGACGAATTTCATAACATCGCTATCAAACCACCCAAGTGCATGAAATATCATGCCCACCGCAGTATAGGAAATAATCCACGCCGCTATTTTAACAAAAATTTCGCCCGCTATTGATATGTTACTTTGCGTCATATTCAAGGTAACAAGCCAAGTAAGAAAGTTGACGATACCTTCAAACAATCCGCTTGTAAAAATGAATATAAAAAGTAAAAATGCAATAATAGCAGCAATTCTTCCTTTCATTGAGCGATTTCCTCAAACGTAAGCAGTTTGTCCCGATAGTATTCGTATTGTTTTTGGCGCGCCTCGATTTCCGCGGGCAAGCCTTCGGAAATATCAGTTACAAGACTATGAAATTTATCCAAAATATCGACAATACTTGCTTGATTTTCGAGCGAGGGAATAGGTATTATTATGTCTTCCAATTTGTTGGGGGTTACTTCAATAACTTTTGTACCATGGGCATACTTCCTTTTTTGCTCGAAAAACATTTTAGTATGAAAGAAATATGATAGATATTTTGCATTTTGGTTATGATGTATGATTGCCGTATGACCGCTAACGGCAATATCCTCGTTGCCTAACCATGCCACACATTTACATACATCTTCTATATTTTCACTCGTTACAGCCATTACAATGTCGTTAGGTACTGCCTTTTTGGATTTATCCGCAACATTTTTTGGAATAAAAGTAAAAGTTCTATTTGTATATAAATCATATTTAGTATATATTTGACCGTAATGAATACAAGCAACACCATCAGAGCAGAAATCTTTCTTTTGAAAGTTACCTCCCCGTGTAATCGTTGCAATATTTCCAAGCCTTACCCATTTTACTTGGCAATTTAAGAGGTTGTTATACCCCCCCCCCAGTACGATTATTTGTAGTATCATTTATACCGTTAAATGATAACAGTTGATCCCTATAAAACTCATACTGTTTTTTTCTCGCCGTGAGTTCCGCCGTGAGTTCCGCCGTGAGTTCCGCCGTGAGTTCCGTAAACTTATCCAGAATCCGCACGATTTCTTCCTGCACCTCAATAGGGGGAACGGGGATTTTTAATTGTTTTAAGTCTTGTTGTCTAATGCCTTTAAGTGTTGAACCGCGTGCTTTTCCTTGAAAAAACTTTTGTACGTTTTTACTGCCCAATATATGAGCTAAAAATGCAGACGTAATAACATCATTTTTTGGCTTTATTAAAAAGACGCTTTCACTACAATTCCAATTGCCAATAGGAATATCTACTAATGCAACTTTTCCAATAGTTCCTATTCCTGACAATAAAACATCACCAAATTCCAAATTTGACCTGTCTTGAATTATGTCTAATGCTTCGTCCGTTATTTTATCGGTTTTATCAGAAAAAACTATCTTACCCGTAGTTATTTCTTTAACCGTAACATAAAAATTTGTTGCCCCTTCTATATTTAGGGTAAAATTCTTTCTTGGATTTAATCCCGTCGAAATGCTTTTGACAACATTATTTAGTAGTTTATATTCCACCCCTTTCGGGCAAAGTTTTTGTATCAATTCTTCAAGTTTACTCATTTTCGTCCTCTCAAATATCTATAAAAAGGCTTAATTTTTCGTTTATAAATCTCCCAACGCCGAAAGTTAATCCATGAGGGAGATTGTACAGCAGTTTGGGAATTTCATTCAATTCTAATATTTCATAACTATCTGCGCTTGCAAAAATTATAAACTTCAAATACTCGGTATATTGATTGATATATGTAAGCAATTCTTGATCGATCGCCAAACGATAAAATTTTAAAAACCGTCCGTTTTGCATTACCGTTATATTTGCCCCGACAAGTTCTATCAAAAATATTCCGTTAGTCTTATCGCCCGTATATTTTTGCAGACTGTTTATATGTTTTTCAAAATTGCGCTTAAACGATTTTACAAAACTTTCGTAGTTATATGCGGGGCAAACCATTTCATGCTTTGTAACTTTCAAATCGTAAGTGCCAATAACAGGGTTTTTACGAGGTGGAGATTGCAGGAACTCAATTTTTTCTTGCTCGAAAGTTTCTTTACTTTCCCGTTCAAAATCATTGACTGCGATATTGTGTTTAGAGCCTTTTTTGTTTTCATTTGCTGCGGACACCTGAAAATGCTCAATAAATCCGCCGTCAAACAAAAAATCGGGGAATAGACTACTTTCAGAATTTGCGGTTGCCTTATACAAAAAAGAAAGCAATCTTGTATCATTTTTATCCTTTGCTAATTTTTTAACTCGCTCAAAACACTCTTTTTCTTGTTGCCTTTGCATCTTATTTCCCTTTATATACTACACGACATCAGCTATTTGTTTTATTTTTCGCTTTCTTAGAGATTTCGCAAACAATTTTAATTGAATCGACATCAGATAGCTTCTGTTCGTTCGTCTTTATATCCGCCCTTATAAATTTAACTTTGCTTATTCCTTCTTTATAAAGAACAACATTGAAATCACTACAAACAATACCGAGTGTTTCCATAGGCAAATAACAGGAACTATATCTTATTCCGCATGGGGTTTGTTTACGTAAAATATCTGTAATACAATTCGTTGTTTCATAATATTGATTACGTTTATTCAATACGGCAAATTGCAATGGTAAATCAAAATTATTTTTCCAGTCTCTAATATCATCTGGCTGCAAATCGCCATAAAATGAATCTAAATATTCGAACAGTTCTTTATTTATTTCATTTCTTGACGGTGCTATTAAACATGCGTTTAATGTAACTCCCGCTATAAAATGATATAAATCTTTTTTATATAAACAAAATCCGCCCACTTCAATATCATCAGTACATTCATATGTCGCCAATGCATACTTTTCACCTGTTTGCATATGCGTTTCAAATAAGCAAATGGTTTCCGTACTGCCTAAGTAAAGAGCTTCTTGCCCCTTTTTATTCGCTCTGTTGTGAGGCTTGAGTGGTGGAGCTGTCCATTGCGAAGGTTCATTGAAGTCTGTATTACTATTAAATCTTCTTATTCTATATAATTTTGTTCCTTTTTTAATAACGGAAGTGCCAAAATCAAAATTTACTCCGAATTTATCTAATACTATGTAATTTGTTACTAAATCGAATAAATTCGCGCAATCACACAAAACCTCATATTTTGCTTTTTCGATTTTTTGGCTATCTTTATTTTTTATAGCTTCTATAAGTTTATTGACTTTTTCGCGTGCAATCTCGTCAGCAAACAAATTGGTTACTCCTCAATCTCTGCAATGATTTTATCAATTTCGTCGCGCAGGACTTGTTCGCGGGCGACGATTTCGGCGATTTGATTATTCAACTCTTTTATATCGACTTTTTCCCGCGTGTCTTGCTTTTCAACGTAAGTGCTGACGGACAGGTTAAAATCGTTTTCACCAATCGCAGCGTTCGGCACAACTTTGGCAGTATATTCCACGTCCTTACGCTCGGTAAAAAGCCGCAATATATTTTCTATATTTGTATCGGTCAGCTTGTTGTTATTGGTAACTTTCACGCATTCCGCACTTGCATCGATAAAAAGCACGTCGTTACTCGTTTTCGATTTTTTCAGCACCATAATACAAGTAGCAATGCTTGTGCCGAAAAATAAATTGCTGGGTAATTGTATAATACAGTCGATGAAGTTGTTTTCAACGAGATATTTGCGTATCTTCTGTTCTGCGCCGCCGCGATAGAAAATACCGGGGAAACAAACGATAGCCGCCACGCCGCTCGTAGCCAGCCAAGAGAGCGAGTGCATAATAAACGCCATGTCCGCATAACTCTTGGGGGCGAGAATGCTGGCGGGGGAGAAGCGAGGATCGTTGATAAGCAGAGGATCGTCGCTGCCTTTCCATTTGGTGGAATACGGCGGATTGGAAACAATCGCTTCAAAAGGTTCGTCATCCCAATGCTGGGGCTTTGTCAACGTATCTTCGTTGGCAATGTCGAACTTGTCGTAATCGATGTCGTGCAAAAACATATTGATACGGCAGAGGTTGTACGTTGTCAAATTGATTTCCTGACCGAAAAAGCCTTGCCGCACGTTTTCTTTGCCGAGAATTTTTGCAAACTTCAAAAGGAGCGAGCCGCTGCCGCAAGCGGGATCGTACACCTTATTGACTTCGGTTTTACCCACAACGGTGAGTTTCGTCAAAAGCTCGGAAACTTCCTGCGGGGTAAAGTATTCGCCGCCGCTTTTGCCCGCATTGCTTGCATACATGCCCATCAGGAACTCATAGGCGTCACCGAAAGCGTCGATTGTATTATCCTTATAGTCGCCAAGTTTCATATCGCCGATGCTGTCGAGCAATTTGACGAGTTTTTCATTTCTTCTTGCGACCGTCGCGCCGAGTTTGTTGGAATTTACGTCAACATCGTCAAACAGTCCCTTAAAGTTTTCTTCGCTGTCCGTACCTTGCGCCGAACCTTCGATTGCTTTGAATATCTTTTCGAGCGTTTCGTTCAGGTCAGCGTCGCTTTTCGCTCTTTTGCGCACATTGACAAATAATTGGCTGGGAAGAATGAAAAAGCCCTTTGTCTTGACCATATCATCGCGAACCTGTTCGGCTTCTTCGTCTGAAATGTCGGCATAGTTGAAAGCGGTGTTGCCCGCTTCATATTCGCCCGCATTGATATAGTCGGTTATGTTTTCCGAGATGTAGCGATAAAACATGAACCCCAAAACGTATTGCTTGAAGTCCCAGCCGTCAACGCTGCCGCGCAAATCGTTGGCAATGTTCCAAATTGCTTTATGTAATTCTTCGCGTTCTTGTTCTTTCATCGAATTTGCCATAGTAGTTTCCTTTTGAAATTCTAATTTTATAATGTGATAACAATTTGAGGGGGCAAGTCCCACGTTGTGTCATTTGATTTATTCCTATCTTCTTTGCAGTCGTTAATATCTTTTTTGCATTGCGTCCCAACTTCTTGCGGCAAAAATTGAATTAAATTCAAAATATTTGCTTTCAAATTAGCACTTTTTTCACCGTCTACACCTTGAACATAACATTCATTAAAACCTCGGTAGAGTAATAAGAATTTATTGTGCATTACGGCATTTCTTAATTCCTTCAAAGCGAAAAAGTTATCAGTTAAATGTCTACCGGAAGGGAATAGGCATAGCTTTTTTATTGCTTTTGGTAATTTTTGACTTTGAATTAGCAACGATGAAAAATCAAGATGCTCTAACGCATCATTCAAATTATTACTATTATCTTTAAGTTTTTTTCTTAATTCGGTTATCCAAAATCGCTGTCGTACTTCATTTATGTAATGGTCAAGTATAATAGCTCTGTAAAACTCTTCAAGGTAAGATAAATACTTAAACAATACAAGACGAATACGTTTATCATACCTATAAGTAGAGGCTACTTTTGTATATTCGATATTTCCACTTTCACTCCATGGTAGCAATTTCTCTTTTATCAAAATGTGTTTTTCGATACCTTTGGTTTTTAGGTAATTTGCAATGCGTGTATTATCTTCATCGCTTATGATTAGATTTTGATAAAAAATTTTTTCTCTTTCAGTCATGTTCATTTGACAAACTCATTTAGCGTTTCAAGAAAAACAGAAAATGATTTAACTCCATCTTGTTTTTTTAAGTGTAAATTCTTTAATACAAGATACCGCTGTTTAAATTTAAGCCAATCACCATTTTCTTTAACGATTTTAAAGCGTTCAAAATAATTCGATGATTGCTTAACTTGATTCCAAATATACCTTCCTGTCGATTTATCATTTATTAGTCTGTAAAATAGACCGTCATCACCTTCTACGACAATAGCAACATCAAATGAGAAGTGAAGTTTATTGTTGCGAATTAGTTTGACCGTGATCACAGAGGTTGAGTCGCACGTATGTGTATAATCGGAAACACATTCCTTTAATATTTTGTTGAATCGACTGACAAAAATATCTTTAATCTGTTTTGGATTGTTTAACAAACCTTTTTTATCTCTTTGTAAAATAATGTTATAATCCAAGTCAAAAGATTCGTCGCTATTTTGTGTTACAAGCCTTTTGTCTCCGCTTCCAATAAGTCTTATGTCGAAAGTAAAATAATCTCTAACTTCTTCTTGAACCGCATGAAGTATATCCATACACCAGCTTTCAAGTTCTTTGACTTCGCTTTGCTTGGCAAATTTATATGCCATAATACACCTCACAATTTTTTAATTTTATAAGCGTTCTATTAGTTTTATATTTGGATTTTTTCCCGCCTCGTCAATTAAACCCTGCGTAAAGCCTGCCGTACTGAAAAGAATATACTGTACGTTTTTCGTCTGCGTGAGTTTGAGCATGGCTTCGGACTTTTCTTGCAAAGTATGCAAAACGGATAACCCTTTGGGTGAGGTTGTGTATTTGCATTCGCCAAGCACAAGGTTGCCGTTCGCGGTATCAATGCCGACGATGTCGATTTCGCCCGCTTTCGCTCCCCAATACCTGCCGACTTTATCAAAGTGGAAGCTCCAAGTATTCGCGGCGGAAAGCTCCCACATTTTTTCACGGCAGACATCCTCATAGACAAAAGACGCATAGTTCTGAGCAAAGCCTTTTTTGATTTGCGACAGAACGAAAGCGGTTTCACCCTTTTCAAGATAGGCACGATAGGGATAGACAAACTTGAACCAGAAAGCAATAAAGTTATCGGCTATGCGGTACAGTCCGCTTTTGCTCTTTTCGGGAGCCGTCTCCGTTACGGGAACTTCGCGTTCAACAAGATCCAAGTCCATCAAAACTTTCAGATACTTTGTAAGCCCCGTCTGTTTCAAACCGAGATTTGTTGCTATATCGGAAAGCTTGCGGTTACCCATGGCAATCGCCTTAATGAGTGAAAAATAGCTGCCGATTTCGCTTACCTCTTTTTGTAAGAGGAAGTAAGGCTCTTCATAGAGAAAACTCTGCGAATTAAGCACGTTTTCTTCGATTGCTTCGAAAATATCAGTATAATTACAGAAAGTTTCGATATACTTCGGAACGCCGCCCGTCACCGCATAAAACGGGAGCAGTTCGTTATTTTCCCGTCCTTCAAAAAATTCATGATAATGGCTGAACGGTATTTGTTTGAGTTTGATTTGTGCTGTGCGTCTGCCATAAAGAGGAGAACTGTAATCGAGTGTCTGCGACTTCATGAGCGATACGAGCGAGCCGCACAAAATCAACATAACATTCGCGTCTTTAAGCAGCGTATCCCAGACCTTTTGCATAACGGACGGGAATGCCGAATTGGACTGCCCGATATATTGGAACTCGTCGAACACGATTATTTTTTTCGTTTCCGTCTTATATTCGACAAGCGTTTTGAAAACAGTAAACCAGTCAACGGCGGCGGACTTCAAAAGTTCGTTGCCCGTAAACTCGGCAACCTGCGTTTTGAAGTAATTCAAATTTTGCATTTCAGATTCTTCGGTCGCAAGAAAATACAGGGAATCCGAATGTCTTTTCAAAAATTCCGCGATAAGCGCCGTTTTTCCGACACGCCGCCTTCCATAGACGATGACGAGGGAGGATTCGTTTGAATAATATTGTTTTTCCAACGCATCTAACTCTTTTGCACGGTTGACGAATTTTTGCATTTCGTACCTCCGAAAGGTTCTTATCTAATATTATACTCAAAATTATAATAATTGCAAGTATAATTTAATAATATCAATAAATTTTTTGTTCGGCTGAGAAAGATTTTTTCGGGTATTTTGTCGAAATAGTTGTTTGCTATTGTTTCAAAACAAGCCAAAAAACGGGGCAAAATTGCCCCGTTTTTACCTATAAAAAACCTGTTTTTGACTGTCTGAAACGCCCTAAAACGGAAAAATAGCAAACGGTAGCAAACAAATCGCCGTTTTAGGGGTGTTTGCTATTGCTCCGCGTTTTTCCCTAAATAGAGGATTTCATACCATATCTTGTGTTTTATAGCAAACACTTTTTTTTAGAATATTTGATTTGCCATTGACCTTTTATCGCATATTCGCGCATAACGCATCCGCGCATTCCTTTTTTTACGCATTCTTTTTTATATTTAGGTTTAACGACAGTCAATTCTACCATATCGTACTCTTTAAAGCGTATAGGCAAAAAAGATGTGTGCTCAAAGAAATTCGGACGGTTCACGACCTCTTTGAAATAGACTTTCAACTTGAATCCAAAAGAAATGAGATTTAATTCGACAAAATGCCCGAAAATTTTTCGGCAGATTTTTAATTACGGATTAAATACGTTGAGTGTGAGATGATTTTTACTACCGATTTAGGCGTATAAAATATTTTATATCGGTGATAAATATACCTTAATATGTTGTATGGAAATGATTAAGGATATTTATCTATGGATAAGAAAAAGGTTATCGCCAGAATTGAGCAATTAAGAATAGAAAAAGGTATTTCCGTATATCAATTAAAAGAGAATGCGGATATATCTTCGACTATATATCAATGGAAGAAAAACGCGACGAGAGACAGAAACAGAACTCCGTCATTGAGGTCAATCGAAAAAATCTGCGATTATTTGGGGGTATCGCTTTCGTATTTCTTTGCGTTTGACGAAGATACTCAAACCGACGTAAAAAACAAGGAGCTGACAGAGGCTATTAAAAAATTAAATAAAGATCAAATACATGTTTTAGAATTGTTGATTAAAGAGTTTAATAAAAATTAACGGTGGAGTAATATGCGCATGAGCGAAAAATCCACAATTTTGAAATGAGAAAGGAAAAATTTTAAGAAAAATCGGACGAATTGTCGGATATATCGCGCCAAACCGTTTTCCGACAAAAATCGTTTGTAAAATCCGTAAAAAAATTTATAATATAAATTATTCGATAAGTTTATTTACTTCATTGTCTTTCCTTACGGAGTAGCGGCAAGGTATGGACAATTTCGTAAAAAACGGTTATTATCCAATTATTTTCACAAACAATCAGTTTAGCAAATTACAGGAGCAGGTAACTGCTCCTGTAAAAACAAGGAAGTAAAGATGTTAGAGCTAAAAGCACTCACAAAAGAATACAGGTCAAAATCCGGAAACAGCATAGCGGCATTGAAAAATGTTACTTTAGAGCTGCCGGAGAAAGGGCTTATCTTTATCGTGGGGAAAAGCGGATGCGGCAAAACTACGCTTCTGAACATGATAGGAGCAATAGATACTCCGACGTCCGGAACGCTGTCCATCTACGGACGGGAAACAAACCTTAACAATCCCGCCCTTGCAGACGCATATCGTTCAAAGTATATCGGATTCGTTTTTCAGGAGTATAATCTTCTGGAAAACGATACGGTAACGGAGAATATACGTCTTGCCGGGGTGCTTTCGCATGAAACCTTAGATGTTTCAAGCGCGCTGGAGGACGTTGGATTGGCGGAATATGCAGACCGCTACGCAAACGAATTGTCCGGAGGGCAGAAACAGCGGGTAGCGGTAGCGCGTGCATTGGCAAAAAATTCGGCAGTCATATTGGCGGATGAACCGACGGGCAATTTAGACAGCGCGACCGGAAAAGAAATTTTTGAGTTGCTGAAAAAGGTATCCGAAAAGCGTCTGGTCGTTGTGGTTACGCACGACAGGGAAGCAGCGAATAAATACGGCGAGCGCGTAATCGAACTCTCAGACGGAGAAATCGTGTCTGACAGCGCTCCGTATGCCGGGCAGGCATTGGCGGAAGCCAAAGAAGAAAAAGCTGTCAAGCGGCTGCCCTCTCGGGAGATAGTAAAGAGAGGCGTAAAAAATCTCGCTTACCAGAAGGGTCGCTCCATTGCCGCTTTAATTCTGCTGTTTTTATCCATGACCGTCCTGTTATGGAGCCAGTTGTTTGCGCGTTTTGATTCCTCTTACGTTTTGGCAGATACGTATCAAAAAAGCGGCGCAGAACACATTATATTAATTCAAACCAGAAAAGGAATTCTGCCGCCAATAGGTAACAGTCGATGTCTAAGGCTTGCCGAAAAAACGGTGGAAAAGATAGGCGCACGCAAGATTTTTGGCTCAAACCTGGGAGCTGTAGTTTTTGTCGGGCAAAAATCCGAAGTAACGGATATGGGTTATGAATTTTATGACGGAGCGGTAGAGCTCCTTGAGGACGACGATTTTTATGTGACAGATTTGAAATTACACTATTTATTAGAATTGGAAGAAATTATCGAAAATTACAGTCAATATGTCGGAATGCAGATACCCAGCGGATATTATGCTGGTATGAGAATAGCCGGTGTAGTAAAAACAGATTTCCTCAATTATTATGAATATGTTTACGTACAATTGCCGAATCCGCATATTGAACCATATTATTATCTGGCTTTAAAGGAAGATTTGACGGAACTTGAAAAAGAAAAAGCCGAGGCATGCGCGTATGCCACTATGTTTATTTCAAAAAAAGGCGCGGTAAAGTACGAAAATCGTTTTTTGGTAAACGAGTATCAAGATGCAACGCATGAGGAGGAAGATTTACAGGTCAACCACCCGTTGGAGTTTGAGATTACGCATAATAGCTCTGTAAAAGACCTGCAATATTTCTTTATTTATGATGAAGCAGTTGAAAATTGCGTAACGGCAAACGGAACGGGAACGTATCAGCCGAAGGGGCGCGAAGTGGTCTTTTCAGCCGATTTGTATCGGAAATATTTTGAACCGGATTACGTCACCAATACACGCCCTGAGTATATAGGCAAAACATTTACCATGAGCCTCAGGGAGCAAGGCGAATCGGAAACGCTGGTAGTATTAGACGATATGATTCTGGCAGGAGTGTATTATGAGCCGATTTTTTATGACGCAGAGGGAAATAATGAGCGTCCTGGTATATATATGTCCAAAGACGAAACAACGGATTTTTATGCTTATGGGCTGGGCATGGGAGAAATAGGCGCAATATTTAATGCGGCTCCGTCTGAAAATTACGGAAAACTGTTTAAAGCATTGAGAAAAGACGGTATATTGGTATTTTCGCCATATTCGGTCAAGATATATGAACAGGAATCTGTTTTTGTGCAATTTTCGATTATATTTGCTTTGATTGCCGCAGTGCTTTTGGTCATAACCATCCTGATGATTATAAACGTGATTTCATATTCGATACTAAATCAGAAGCGGGAAATAGGAATCTTGCGGGCTATGGGAATACAGGCGGGCGACGTAGTAAAGATTTATCTGATTAAAATATTGATTTTGGCATTGATTACCTTAGTGTTAGCCACCGCGCTTATATTCGGGGCGGTTGCGGTAACGAATCAGCTTATGTGCGACATAACGCTGGAAGGTATCCTGTGGTTAAGATACGACGTCTGGACATTTCTGTTCTCCTTAATCGCATGTATAGGAATTCCTGTTTTGGCGGCGTTGATTCCGCTCAGAAAAATCATCAAGATGAAGCCTGTCGATGCTATCAAAGGCTGACAATAAATAATTACAGGCGCGGAAATATATTATTTTCCCGCGCCTTTTTCCGATATTTAACGAAAAATATCCTTGCCCATTGCTGTTTTTTGTTCTCCATTTTTTTTAAGGAAAACGGCTTTTAGCGTACTTTTAATTTTTTTTCGTGTTCACGAGCGCTGCGACTGACCAATTGACAAATCACAAGAGGAAATTTTAAAATGTTGACAAAGCGACATACGTATGATAAGATTACTACAAAGACGGTATAAAGTTCCGCACAAAATGACGTCCGCCTGAAAAAGAACCCGATTTTTACGTCTGTTTACCGCAGCCGACCGTTTTGGTTTGTGTTGCGGTTTTTATTTGATTTAAAAAACCGTGTCGAGAGGGATGAAAAGGCTTGGTTTAACTGTATTTAGTTTTATTTATTGAAAAATTTAAGGAGGAAACAGAATGTACAAAAAGAAAATTAAAGTAAAGTCAATTGTTGCGGTAGCTCTTTTATTGTTGCTGTGTATGTGTTTTCTGTGCGCGTGTATACATACGCCGCCTGACGAAACAGAGAATTTGGAATACAATATACGGTTAAGCGGTTTTTATGAATTGGAGAATTATTCTGATTGTTATACAAAAGAAGAATATATAATGTCTTTTTCGCAACTAAAGTGGTATTGCAGCAAGGTAAACAGTTCGGCATTTGACGAGACTGATGAAGAAAATTACAACAGCGAATTTAATCAGGTGTTGCGCACTTATGACGACGAATATTTTGAAGAGAAGGCATTAATCATAGCGATACATACGGGCAATCTGGAATTTTTGGGTGCGGAGATAACCGCCGTAAAGAAAGAAAAAGAATACTTTTTGGCAATCGAAATGACCGTAACTTATTGGGGCGGAGGAACAATTGCAATTGCCGTTCCCGATAAGCATTGGGTATTTTTGATTGAAATAGACAAAGTAGGCATAGTTTTTGACGAATATACAAGGTATGAGTATATTGTCGAATACGAGGATGACCAGAAATTTTTAAGCTGAAAATCAAATTTCCATATTTATTCGACTGAACGAAAAAGAAAGAGCGGCAAACGGATTTTTGCCGCTCGGTTTTTAATGCTTGAATATAAAATCAAAGCTTTTTCCAACCTGCATACAGTCTCAGCTCCTCGCCGTCGGGAATCTCCGTCTTTGTATCGAAGTCCCACAGATTTATTGCTTCCGCTTCGGTATACCAGCCCGTAAAAACATATCCTTCGCGCTCGGGCGCGGGCGGCTCGGGAATCTTTTCGCCGCTTTCAACGTCCTCAGCCCTGAAATATCCTCTGTTGACTGCCGCGGAGTAGTTGTTCATAAACGCTACGTTGGCAGGTACGAATGTTTCCAAAATCCATGGACATGACGGGCAATCGGTAGAGCCTTCTTCGTCTAAACAGTCGGCGTGTTTGCTTTTGATTTTTTCGTAAAGCTCCCTGTAAACGTAAATTTCGGGGGAGCTGCTGAAATGAACGCTCGGTTCCGCCGCTCCGTTGTAAATAGTCTTGGCGTCGGGAGCGGAAAGAGACTCAAAAACATACGGCTTAATCGATAAGATATTCTCGGGTATATACAGTCGCAGCAGATTGCGGCTGGTTAAAGTGTAATAATTGATAGCGATATCGTATTTTTCAAAGCCTAAATATGCCACTTCCGTGCCGTTTATGGCGCTCGGCACGTCGAGCGCGAGCTGTTCTGCGCCCGACTCGGTAAGCCCGACGACGGCAATCACGCTGTCGTTTTTGTTTTTCGGTATTCTGGATTCTTTGCCTACGACTATATATTCCCAATAACCGTAACGAAAAATTCTGTTTCTTTCGTTGCACGCCGTCAAGCCTGTTGCCAAAAACAGCAGTAAAATTGTCAAACTGAATAAGGCTGCTTTCTTTTTCATGCTTCCCTCCTTTTTGAACAATAGAGTTTTCTTTAAATACAGTTGAAAAACTGCGGGAACGGGCGTCTTGCGTTTGTCCTTAGTTTGTCGGCGGGGGAGTCGTTCGCGCAGCTCAAAGAAAATTATGATGTTATCTTATCACACGTTCTGCTTATTGTCAACGGCGGTTTTCAGGCGGGATTTTGCTTTGAATATTTCCGTGCGTCAACCGCGTCGATTTAAAAATTTTGCCCGCAAAAAACGCGCGTCGCCGACGTACTTTCAGACAAGGCAGCCGCGTTGCAATTGACAGGCGGCTTTTACGGTGTTAAAATGGGTTCCCCGAATACGCCGCCGCTAAGGGTATTTGCGGAAAATATTTTGCGAGGGAGAAAAAATGTTCTTTAAAATAGCCGCAGGCGTCGTCGCCGCCGTAATCTTGTTTGCCATTGTTTACGTGCTTTACGTCGTACTGCAATATCGCAGGATTGAGGACGAAAAAACGCTGGAAATAAAAAACCCCGAAGCCGAAAAGGTGCGCACGAAAGAAAGCTATGTCGTGGGCACCTACAACATAGGCTTCGGCGCATACGACAAGGATTTTTCCTTTTTCATGAACAAGGGGCGTATGCTTGACGGCGACAGGCTTATACGCGGAAAGTACGGCAAGGCGGCGAGCAGGGAAGCGGTCGTCCGCAACACGGAGGGAGCGTTTTCCGCCGCCCGCGCGTTGAAGCCCGATTTTATGCTGTTTCAGGAGGTGGACGAAAAATCCCACCGGGCGCGCGGGGTAAATCAGCTTGAAGCGGCGAGAGAGGCATTCCGCGACTATTCGTCCGTGTATGCCGAAAATTTCCACACGGCTTATCTTTTGTATCCGTTGAACGACCCGCACGGAAAAACCCGCGCGGGTATAGTCACCCTTTTCTCAAAACAGGCGGAGAAAAGCGTCAGATATTCTTATCCCGTGTCGGGAGGCTTTGCTAAATATTTCGATTTGGACCGCTGTTTTTCCGCGACGTATTTTCCCGTGTCAAACAGCGAAAAGCGGCTTGTGCTTGTCAATCAGCATATGTCTGCTTACGACCGCGGCGGCGTTGTCAGGCGCAGGCAGTGGGAAACTCTTTCGCGGTTTATTTCCTCGGAATACTTGAAAGGCAATTACGTCATAGTAGGCGGAGATTTCAATCACGATATTGCGGGCAGCATAGGATATTTTCCCACACGTCAGCAAAAGCCCGACTGGGTGTATCCGTTGAGGGAGGAAGATTTGCCTGAGCATTTTTCATTCGCCGCGTCGTTGAACGCGCCCACGTGCAGGTGCAGCGAAATGCCTTACACAAAGGGCGTAAATTATACTTTGGTGATAGACGGATTTATCGTGTCGGACAATGTGACGGTCAAAGAGGTGGAGAACATAGACACAGGCTTCGAGTTTACCGACCACAATCCCGTAAAAATGACTTTCGTGCTTGACGAATGAGCTTTGTTTGTTTTTGCGCGCGTCGAAAAAGCCCGCGCCCGACAGATGCGCGGACAAAAAAGCGTCGGCGTTTCAGTAGTCCGAAAGTCCTAGAAGAAAATCCGCGCTTGTTTCAAAATACAAGGCGAGTCTGAACAGAGCTCCCGCCGAAGGCTCGCTTTTTCCGTTGAGCCATTTTGAAACGGCGCGCTGCGAAACGTCGATTTTTGCCGCCAACATGGATTGAGTCATGTTCGTTTCCGTCATGAGAATACCCAATCTTTTTCCGAATTCAGTCGAATCGAAATTTTTCATATCAAATATATAGAACATAAGTCTTTCGGAAAATCAGAATAGAATTATTGTTCTTAGATTTTTAATGAAAAATTCGCCGTTAGGGAGGTTTTGCCCGAATTTGTCTCGTTTTCGCCAAAAACAGACGAAAAAAGCCTTGTCGCGCGGTAGGACGTGCGGCGTGAAAAAAGCTGAAATTTAAATTTGTGCCGCAGCTAAGGCGTTGTATAATAGTTCGGGGCTTTGCCAAAACTTTTCCTATGGATTACGAAAAGGTGTACGTCGCGGTGACTCTTAAAGTGGACAGGGAGGGCAACGTGAGACCGCTTAGCTTCGAGTGGGAGGACGGAAGGGTTTTTGCCGTCGACCGCGTGCTCTCGCAGGGTATGGCGCCTGCGCGGCACGTGGGCGCCATACTTACCAAAAGATTTGACATAAAGGTTTCGGGAGCGGAGCGGGAGCTGTACGTGGAAACGCGCACCAACCGCTGGTTTGTGGAAAAGCCGCTTGTATGACGGGAAAATAAAAGCGTTAAAATTTAAAATGAGAACTATTCTTCACAGCGATTTGAATAATTTTTACGCGTCCGTGGAGTGCCTGCGCAATCCCGAAATCAGGGACAAGCCCGTTGTGGTGGTCGGTTCAAAGGAGGACAGGCACGGAATAGTGCTGGCAAAAAATCTTATTGCCAAACGCGCGGGAGTGGCTACGGGCGACGTATGGTGGGAAGCGCAGCGGAAGTGCGGTCCGGAGCTGGTGGAGGTCAAAGCGGATTTTGCCGCATATTTAGACGTTTCTAGGGCGGTAAGGCGGATTTACGAGGACTATACGGACAAAATAGAAGCGTTCGGCATAGACGAATGCTGGCTTGACGTGACCGAATCGGGAAAGCAGGCGGGCGGCGAGGAAATTGCACACGCAATACGCAGGCGGATAAAGAAGGAGTTGGGGCTTACGGTAAGCATAGGCGTGTCCTGGAACAAGGTGTTTGCAAAGCTTGGAAGCGATATGAACAAGCCCGACGCCGTTACCGTCATTTCTCCCGACAATTTTAGGCAGACGGTGTGGACGCTTCCTGCGGAGGAGCTGCTTTACGTCGGGCGCGCCACAAAGGGCAAGCTCAATAGGATGGGTATTTTTACGATTGGAGAGCTTGCCAACTCGGACAGAGACGCGCTTAAACACAGGCTTGGCAAATGGGGAGAGTGGCTGCACGATTTTGCAAACGGAAAAGACTCCTCCCGCGTGGTCAAGACCAGCGAGGAGCAGAACGTTAAGAGCATAGGCAACTCGCTTACCGTGTGGAGAGACTTGAAAAACCGCGAAGAGGTGAGCATGGTCATATTTATGCTTGCCGATTCCGTAGCGGCGCGTATGCGCGAGTCGGGGCTTTTTCTGGCGCGCACCGCGCACATTTTCGCGCGGGGCAGCGACCTCAATTCCTTTCACAAGCAGGGCAAGCTTCCGCGTCCTACGGGCGCCGCAAACGAAATAGCCCGCGCGGCGCTCAATCTGTTCGACAGGGTTTACGACTGGGAAACGCCTGTGAGAGGATTGGGCGTGTCCGTTTCGGATTTTCATTTCGGAGGCGTGCAGACGGATATGTTTTCCGATTGCGTGAAAGCGGACAGGCAGAAAAGGCTGGACGAGGCTGTGGACAAAATAAGAAAAAAGTACGGCAACAAGATAATTCAGCTTGCCGTTGTGCACAAGGAGCCGAAATTAAAGGAGCTTGACGTAAAGGGAGAGCACGTCATACACCCTTACAGCTTTTTCAGACACGACTGACGAGCGGCTTTGTCATGCGTTAAGATTATGGACTGCCATTACAAAACGATATTTTACAATTTGGCTTAAACAGCTTATAATTTCAATATAAATTTTTTTTCGGAGTGTTTTATATGAAAAAGGTTACGGCGGGAAAAGACGCTTTGGGAGAATTTGCTCCCCTGTTCGCCCGTTTAAACGACGACGTGCTTTTCGGAGAGGTGTGGTCGAGAGAGGAGGCGCTGTCGCCTAAAATTCGCAGTATTTTGACAGTCGCCGCATTGACGGTAGAGGGTGTTTTTGACTCCTCTGTCGAGTTTCATATGCGCAAAGCAAAGGAAAACGGCGTTTCGGGCGCCGAAATAGCCGAAATTCTTACGCATCTGGCTTTTTACGCAGGCTGGCCCAAGGCGTGGGCGGCTTTCAGACTGGCGAAAAATATCTGGACGGAAAAGGAGAGCGGCGCAGAGGCGCTTGCGGCAAGGAGTCTTTTTCCGATAGGCAAGCCAAATACGGCGTATGAAAAATATTTTAAGGGGCGCAGTTATACGGAAATCCTTTCGGGCGGCGACCTTCAAGTTGTCAACGTCACCTTCGAGCCGGCATGCCGAAACAATTGGCACATACACAAAGCGGAAAAAGGCGGAGGACAGCTGCTGCTGTGCGTGAGCGGGCGCGGCTGGTACCGCGAGTGGGGCGGGGAGGCGCGGCCCCTGTCGGCGGGAGACACGGTGGAAATAAGCGCGGGCGTCAAGCATTGGCACGGCGCTGCGAAAGACAGCTGGTTTTCGCATATAGCCGTCGAAAAGCCGGGACAGGGCTGCTCCACCGAATGGCTGGAGCCTGTTTCCGACGAGGAATATTTTAAACTCGGTTGACACGCATGACGGCGTTGTTTGTGCTGCGAAAAAATACGGAGTTGACAACGGTTTTTTTGCGGTTAAAATAATCGAAAAGCCGTTTTTCAACGCGCTCCAAAGGAGGTTATCATGACAAAAAATTTTGACGACGTCAAAAAGCTCGGCTTCGGTCTTATGCGACTGCCGCAAAAAGAGGGCGTCATCGACGTTGAAAGAGTCAAGACTATGGTGGATATGTTTCTCGACGCGGGATTCAATTATTTCGACACCGCCTTCGCTTACGCAGGCAGCGAGGACGCGATAAGGCAGGCTCTGGTCAACCGCGTGCCGAGAGAAAAATTTTTTCTTGCCACCAAAAATGCCGCATGGCTCAACTGCAAGACCAAAGACGACGCGGTGGCTCAGTTTGAAACCTCTTTGAGACAGACAGGTGCGGGCTATTTCGATTTTTATCTTTTGCACAATTTGGGAGAGTCGCGCACGCACTTTTTCGACGATTTCGATATGTGGAGTTGGATTCAGGAGAAAAAGCGCGAGGGGCTTGTCAGACACGCCGGCTTTTCCTTCCATTCCACGCCGCAAGAGCTTGAAGAAATCCTAATCGCGCATCCCGAAGCCGAATTCGTGCAGCTGCAAATCAATTACGCCGATTGGGACAATCCCGCAGTGCGGTCGAGAGAGTGCTACGAGGTTGCAAGAAAACACGGGAAGCCCGTTATCGTTATGGAACCGGTAAAGGGCGGAATGCTGGCAAACCCGCCGAAAACCGTGCTCGACGTGCTCAAAGGCGCGGAGCCTGATTCCTCCGCGGCTTCGTGGGCGCTCAGATTCGCCGCGGGACTGGACGGAGTGCTGACAGTGCTTTCGGGCATGAGCAACGAGGAGCAGATGAGGGACAACATATCCTGCATGAAGGGCTTTTCCTCTCTCGACGAAAAAGAACGTCTTGCTTTGAGCCGCGCGCAGGAGGAAATTAAGAAGGTTCCGCTCATTCCGTGCACGACGTGCAATTATTGCGCCAAGGTTTGCCCGCAGAATATCGGCATATCGGGGACGTTTACGGCGGACAATTATTTTACGCTTTACGGAAACAAGGATATGGCGCTCTCGCAGGCGGATTGGCTGGTGGACAGGCACGGCAGACAGCGCGCCGACAAATGCGTCGGCTGCGGAAATTGCGAAAAGGTTTGCCCTCAGCATATAGAAATACGCAAAGAGCTGAAAAAATCGGTGAAGGAGCTTTATTGAAGCGTTTTTGTTTTAAAACGGGACTCGTTCAAAACGGACAGTCCCGTTTTTCGCCGCGTAGAAATTGCGGCTTTGTGTCCGGCAAGCGGCGGAGCGGTTTGTTGCGCCCTTTTCGGATTGAAACGACAATTTGACGTTTTTCGCTTGATTTTTGATTCGGGTTGTGTTAAAATACTTTGGCTGCTAATGGAGAGATGGTTGAGCGGTTTAAGGCACACGCTTGGAAAGCGTGCGTACGTGAAAGCGTACCGGGGGTTCGAATCCCCCTCTCTCCGCCAAAAACAAAGAAAAGGGCGTAAAGTTGCGCCCTTTTTTCATGTATAAATTTTTTGGATATGCTTTTACTTGAAAAAACGTTTACTTTTTGTTATAATCAATATATACGTCTAAGGAGTAAAATATGTTTAAGAGTATAGAATTATTTGCTGGGGCAGGTGGTTTGGCGCTTGGATTAGAACAAGCAGGCTTTGAACACATTGGACTTGTTGAATTTGACAAGAGCGCCGCTAATACTCTTATGCTCAATAGACCGCAATGGAAAGTATTATGTGAAGATATAGCCATTACTACACAAAAGGATTTAGAAAAGGAATTCGATATTAGAAAAGGCGAACTGGATTTACTGTCAGGCGGCGCACCGTGTCAGTCATTTAGTTATGCAGGCAAACGACTAGGATTGCAAGATGTCCGTGGGACAATGTTTTATCATTACGCAACTTTTTTAGAAAAATTGCAACCCAAGATGTTTCTCTTTGAAAATGTGAGAGGACTTTTAACGCACGATAACGGCAAAACTTATCAAACAATTTTGAGTATTTTTGAAGAACAAGGTTATCATGCTTTACACGCCGTTCTTAATGCTTGGGATTACGGCGTGCCGCAAAAGCGAGAAAGACTTATAACGATTGGAATACGGAATGATTTAGCTAATAAATGCAAGTTTTCTTTCCCTAAAAAACACGAATATAAACCTATAATGCGGGATGTCAAACTTGATGTCAATCCGTCAAAAGACGAATGTGAAAGATATTCGGAATACAAAAAGGAAATTTTTGCATTAGTTCCTCCAGGTGGTTATTGGCGAGATATTGCCCCCGAAATTGCAAAAGAATATATGAAAGCTTGTTGGTGTATGGGCGGTGGGCGTACTGGTATTTTGCGCCGAATAGGTTTAGACGAGCCTTCGTTAGCCGTCTTGACAAGTCCGGGAATGAAACAAACAGATAGATGTCATCCGATTGAAGTTCGCCCTTTCTCATATCGTGAAAATGCGCGTATACAAACTTTTCCCGATACTTGGGAGTTTTGGGGGAAACTTTCGGAAAAGTACAAACAAGTCGGCAATGCTGTTCCCGTAAATTTGGCAAAGGAAATAGGATTTGCGATAAAGAAAACATTGGAGGTAATCAACTATGGCTGACAATTATAAAATTTCTTTTATAGCGCAAAATGATTTTGAAAAGCATGTTGCAAAAACGATAGCAAATTATAATGAAACACTTAAATCTATCAATCTAAATAAATTTAACAGCAATATTGTCGACCCTATCAAATTGACTTTTGATAAAGCATTATTCAAAAAATCAATAGAAGAAATTATCGAATTGGAAATACATAGACAGCGCGATAAATCAAATACAAATGCTATCGGTTATTTTCATCAATATATGTTTAAGTATATAGCAAATTGCGAAGTACCGTCGCACGGCTTTGACGTTATTGTTACGCGAAAAGACAGTACGAAAATCTATGTGGAAATGAAAAATAAGCATAATACAATGAACTCGTCATCTGCTCAAAAAACGTATATCGGTATGCAAAATCAAATATTAAATCACCCGCATGATATGTGCTTTCTTGTGGAAACGATTGCAAAGCGTTCGCAAAACATAGTTTGGCGTTGTTCCGTAAACGGTCTGTCTGTTGAGCACGAAAAAATCCGTCGCGTTTCTATGGATAAATTTTACGAATTGGTTACAGGTATTCCCGACGCATTTTTTCAAGTTTGTAAGCAATTACCTATAACGATTGATAAACTGATTAAAACTGATGTAGTCGAAACGGTTAAAAAAGATACTGTTATTGAAGAATTAAAGTCGAAAAATCCCGATTTGTTGAAAGCGATATATTTGCTTGCATTTGAAACTTATAATGGATTTGAGGTTGGCAAATGAAAGATATACTTATCGGCATTATTGCATCGTTAATAGCCTCAATTATTTGGTGGCTGTTATCCCAATTATATTTAATTGATACGCGTAAAAAAGTAAACTACAAATTAATGTTATTAAGAAAAGATAATAGTTCTTACGAAAAATACCTAACATATCAAGATTATGACCTCGCTCTAAATCAAGTTGAAAGAATGTTAGATGAAATAGGTGAAATTTTCTATTCAATAAAACCACTTACATATACTCGAAAAAAGCGAAAACTAATCAATACATTATTAAGTAGTTTGCATATAAATATCGCAAGATTTCAAGGATATTACAAGGGATATGATAGCGAACAAGAAAAACAACATTGTTGTTCGGAAGCAAAACGACATTTATACGTTGTTGGATATGTCCCGAACTCAAATAATACATATCCCGCCCCCGATAAATTTGAGTCTGTTTCAGCGGTCACTATTGAATTATTATGTGCCCTTAATCTTTCACATTGTAAATCGGTGCAATATATTCTAAAAAATGCCGATTGTTTTAATGGCGATAAAACAGTGGAAGAACGAAAAAAATTATATCGTGATTTAGTTGATGTGTCTGCGTTTTCAGGTTCATTGTATAAAAATGTAGCAAAACAATTTAATATAACTAACGACGTTCTTACTCAAAAAAAGTATCTTTCATTAGTCGATAGTATGAAATAGTTAATAGTTTCGGATTGCGCTTTGCCAACATTAATCGTGTTGAACCCGAAGGGTTGGACGCGGTTTTTATTTTTGTTGAGGCAATCGCTTGCGGAAGGGTGGTATTTGAAGAGAATTTAATTATCTGCGAAAAAATCCGTTAAAAAAATTGGTTGGTGTAATTTCATTCATTTTATTATTGTATAAATAAGATAAATTATGATTTTTGTCGGGAATTTTAATTTTTTTGAAATTATGCAATTTTATGTGTTGACTTTTTGGTTCGGTCAGGGTATAATTAAAAAATAAGGAGAGTTTTATGAAGGTTACTGTCAATCACCCCGTGCACGGAGAAATCGTTTTCGAGGAAAATTTCTGGACGGGGAAGAAAAAGTTAAGCGTCAACGGCAAAAAGCTACAAAAGGTCGGCAAAAAGACGTTTGCGGGAGAGGGAGACAAAACGTTTTTTCTCGAAGGCAATTTTTTAACCGGAAACAGGCTTCAAGCGGGAAACGAGGAAATTGTACTTACTCCGGCTTTGAAGTGGTACGAGGTCGTTCTGTCCGTTTTGCCGTTTTTGCTTATACTGATATGGGGCAATTCTGTCGCTCTTGCAGCATTGTTCCCGTTGTCGGCGGCGCCATAGGCGGGGGTATGGGAGCAATTTTCGGGATGACGAACGTAATGTTGATTAAATCCGTTAAAAATGTTTTTCTTAAAATACTGATTTCTTTGGGCATTACCGCACTGACGTTTTTGGCGGGATATCTCGTCGCACTGGCAGTGCTTTCCGCGTTTTGATTTGCCGCGAGCCTATGTTTGACAATAAGGGACTTTTGCTTTACTTTTATCTCAAAAAAACCGTCCGTTGAAAAGGGCGGTTTTTTATTTGGAGGAAGGGGATACGAGTTTTTCGGTTTTTAAGGTTATGTAACGCGGAAACGCGCCGTCCGTTTTGCTTTCCAAGAGCGAGATTTTGTCCGCCGTGAAGGAAACGGATTGAAAGTCCGTTTGTTTTTTCAACTCGGCAAAGGACGGCTTGAAGCCGGGGCGGCGGATGAGCGTCACGTGCGGAGTAAAGCGCTTTTCGACATTGAAGTCCTTTTGCGCGAGCAGCCGCGTCAAGTCCGAATTGATTTTGAAGAGCGCGTCGTCCGCCTTGATTTTGCTGCAAATCAAGTCCGCGCCGCGCAGCCGTGTGGGCGGGCAGGTCGAAAGCGTCGAAGCCGTGTTGTTTGCCGCGACCTCCCGAAGTATTTGGCTCAAAATATCTGTTTTTATTTCATTCACGTTGCCCACGAAAGCCGCCGTTATGTGCAGATTTTCTTTCGGGGTGACCTTGCCTCCCGCAAGCTTTTCCCGCAGGGCGAGCGAAGTTTTGTAAAGCCAATCCGCAACTTCTTCCGGCAGCGGAAATGCGTAAAAAATCCTCATATTTCAATCTCCGTTTAAATCATTATAGAGCAAAAGTCCCCGTTTGACAATACAAAAATCGTTCATATAAAAATATATCGGGGCATATAGTTAAACAAACGGAGAATCATATTATGCGGAAAAACAAAAAAGCGTTAATTTTCATGGGTTTGATTGTCGCGCTTATGCTATGCGTTTGTCTTGCGGCGTGCGGCGGGGGCGACTACATAGAGAAAAACGCCAAAAAGCTGAGCGCCTACACGATAGAGGCGGGTTTTGACGACAGCTCCAAAATTCTGTCGGCGGTCATGGTTTTCGATTTTTACAACACTACGGACAACAGCTTTACCGAGTTGAAGTTTCATTTGTACCCCAACGCATACAGAAAGGACGCGTCTCTGCCCGTAGTGGACGAGCTGACGCGCTCGAAGGCTTATAAAAATGGATTCAGCTACGGCGATATAAAAATCGACAGCGCAAAAAGCGGCGAAAAGGCGGTCGCTTACGTGGTCGAGGGCACAGACTGCGATATTCTCACGGTGCCGCTTGACGCGGAGGTTTTTCCGCAGCAAAACGCAAGGGTTGAAATTGTTTTCGAGGTCAGCCTTGCAAATATCTGGCACAGGTTGGGATACGGCAACAACACGATAAATATCGGCAACTGGTATCCTCAGCTTTGCGTATTCAAAGACGGCGCGTGGCTGACCGACCCATATTATTCCAACGGCGACCCGTTTGTGAGCGAAATGGCCAATTACAGCGTGGCGCTGACCGCGCACAAGGATTTCATGATTGCGTCGAGCGGCGTTCCGTCCTCGACCGAGAATAAGGAAAACGACAACGTAAGGACTGTTTACACGGCTCAAAGCGTGCGCGACTTTGCCTTTGTCATGTCGCCCAAATTCAAAAAAGCGAGTGCGACGGTCGGTTCGACTACTGTCAATTACTTTTATTTTTCCGATGCGGAGTATGAGCAAAGCGTCTCGACTGCCGCCAAGGCTTTGGAGTATTTCAACTCGACCTTCGGGAAATATCCCTATTCCAAGCTGGACGTTGCGGAAACGGATTTCTGCTACGGCGGCATGGAGTACCCTTGTCTTGTCATGATAACGTCGGGTATGGAAAAGCGCTCTTACGAGACGGCGATTATACACGAAATCGCCCATCAGTGGTGGTACGGTCTTGTGGGCAACGACCAAGTGCGGGAGGCGTATCTCGACGAAGGGCTTGCGGAGTATTCGACGCTTATGTTTTACCGCGCGCATCCCGACTATCAGGTGGACGCGGCGCAGATGCTTGCCGATACGACCAAGCAGTTCAATACGTTTATCAAAATCGTCGGCAACTACAACAACGACACGGACACGTCGATGAACCGCGCGCTCAACGAGTTTGAAAGTCAACAGCAGTATACTTACATGACGTACTTGAAAGGCATGATTATGTTCGGGCAGGTGAACGAGGTGATGGGAGACAGAAAGTTCGAGGCGGCGCTCAGAAAATATTTCGATACCTGTAAGCTCAAACTTGCTACAAAAGACGATATGCTTGCCTGCTTTGAAAAAAGCTACGGCGCCAATATTTCCAATCTGTTCAATACCTTTATCAACGGAGAGGATAAAACCATAAAATAAGCTTGACTGCCGCCCGCGTTGAAAAACGCGGGCGTTTTTATGTATTGATTTTTTGCCCGAATATTTAAAAATCTTATTATTTTATGTGAAAATATGCTTGATTATCCTTGCAGAATTGTGAAAAACATGCTATTATACAAATACAAGGTCAAAAGTTCATGTATTTAGTCGAAGTCGTGCCGAATTTTTCGACGGGCGACCCCGTCAAGGCGAAACTAATTGCCGATTGTTTTAGAAACAGAAAAAATGTGGCATTATTAAACTGCACTGCCGACGCCGACCACAACAGATGCGTCGTTACCGCGGCGGGCGCTCCGCAGGAAATACGCTCGGCTTTAATCGACAGCGCGCGGGTGGCGGCGGAGGAGATAGACCTAAACGCGCACAGAGGAGTTCATCCGAGAATAGGCGCGCTGGACGTGTTGCCCGTCGTGCCGCTTGAAGAAACTCCCGAAAGCGTGGCTGACGAGCTGGTTCGGCAAGTGGGGCAAGACCTGTTCGACAAGCTGGGACTGCCCGTATATTTTTACGAAAAAAGCGCTTCCGCACCTTTTCGCCGCAATCTTGCGGACGTGAGGCGGGGCGGCTTCGAGGGGTTGGCAAAAAAAACGTCCGAGCCTCTTTGGCGGTTTGACATAGGAGAAAAGCCTCATCCCACCGCGGGAGCCGTTGCCGTCGGCGTGAGGAAAATTCTCGTGGCTTTCAATATGTTTCTCAAAGAGGGCACGCCCTTGAACGTCGCCGTGAGAGTTGCCGAGAGAGTGCGCTTTTCGGGCGGAGGGCTTAAATGCGTCAAGGCGTTGGGGCTGTTTCTCGAAAGGGAAAACCGCGCTCAGGTATCGATGAATCTTACGGATTTTACCTGTACGCGCGTTCATACGGTCGCAGAGCTTGTGAAGGTCGAGCTTAAACCCTTCGGCGCGGAGGCGGAACGCGGCGAGCTGATCGGGCTTGCGCCTTACGCCGCGATTTACGACGCGGCGGAATATATGCTTATGTGTCAAGGAGCGGGCGCGGAGCAATGCCGCACTCTGAGCGTCGAAGACGTGTTGGATGCTGCGGGCAGAGAGCTTTTTCTTGAACTGGAACGCGGACAAATCCTCGATTTCGCGTTAAGCGACGCCTTCGGTCGGGAAATAAAAATCTGAAATGGACAACGAAAAAAACGAAAAAAAACGGTTTCGCTCGGTTGAGAAGGAAGTCGTAAAAGAGGTTATTCAAAACGACGACGGAACGGAGACTGTTATTTACGGGACGGAAATTGTCGAGGAGGAAGTTCCCGACACCGCCGACCCCGATGCTTTCGGGGCGGACAGAGTGTGGGAGGACGACGGGACGGCTTTTGCCAATATGGATATTACAAGACGCCCCAAGCACCGAAAACGCAGGAATTCCGACGAAATAAAGCTTACAAAAAAGGAAAGGCGCGCGATAATCGGCGCAGCCTATCTCAAATATCTGCCGGCGCTGCTTTTGGTAATCGGCGCTTTCGCACTGGTTTTCTTTCTCGGCTGGCTTTGGCTGACGAGATAAAGAACAGTATTCGGCGCTTTGCTTAAACAAATGGAAGTGGAAAACAAACAAGAAAAGACCGACGAGACGACCGCCGCGTGCGCATCGGCGCCTGCGGCGGCAAAAAAGAAAAAATCCGTCAAGGAGGTTCTGCTGTTTTTTCTGGTCAGCGCGGGTACGGGGCTTATCGGCATCGGGACGTTTACGCTGCTGTCAAAGCTCAACCCCTTCGTGCAGGACGCGGGGATTGCTTTCGACCTCTGGCTGTTTTTTTCCGAGATGCTTTCGGTGGTTTTGACCTGTACTTTCAGTTTTTTGCTCAACAAGCGTTATACTTTCAGTTTCAGGAGCGTCAAGGGAGGGCTGCTGCTTTATCTGCTTTATTACGCAGTCACCACTCCGCTAGGGGGAGTCATGATAGTCGCGCTGATAAAGAGAGGATGGCAGCCGATATTGGCAAAGCTGCTGAAAATGGTAATAAATTTTGTGCTTGACTATCTGTACTGCAAGCTGATTATTTTCAAAGGCAAAAAAATAAAAGAGGGTTAATGCGTCAGATACGCCGCAAGGCGGTTTGAAATATATAAAAGGAATAAAATTTTCAAAGGCAGGTGGCAAATGAAGAGAATTTTAATAGTCGATGACGAACAAAACATCAGAGAGGTTCTCAAAGAGTATCTCGAATTCAACGGTTTTGAAGTTATCACGGCGGACGACGGTTACGAAGCCGTCGATATGTGCAAGCGCGAGGACTACGATTTTATCGTCATGGATATCATGATGCCCAAAATGGACGGTCTTTCCGCAGTCAGGGAAATCCGCAAGACCAAGAATATTCCCGTTATGGTGCTGTCGGCGCGCGGAGAAGAGTACGACAAGCTGTTCGGCTTCGAAGCGGGAATAGACGACTACGTGACCAAGCCCTTCTCGCCCAAAGAGGTGGTCGCAAGAATCAAGGCTATACTCGGGAGGACGGCGCCGGAGCATCCGGTCAACAAACGCAACGTAAAAAAGTTCGGAGGCCTTATCGTTGACTTTGACGGCAGAAACGTCATAGTGGACGGTAAAAAGGCCGACCTTACGCCCAAAGAATACGAAGTGCTGTTCTTCCTCGTCAAAAACGAAGGTCTTGCAATCAGCCGCGAAAAGCTGCTGTCCAATGTCTGGGGCTTTGATTTTTACGGCGACGACCGCACGGTGGACACACATATAAAGATGTTGAGAAGCAATCTCGGACCTTACAGAGACTGCATAGTCACCCTGAGAGGGTTGGGCTACAAGTTCGAGTATGACGAGAACATCGAATACTGAGAAAAGACGTAAAAAATTAGTAGACAGCAACGGTTTAAGGTTCAATATCTGGTTTTACTTCATTTTGTTCTGTGTCTGCATAATCGCAGTCATGTGGTTTTTCGAGTTCGTTTTTCTCAAAGGCTATTACGGAACGATGAAGCGCAACGACGTGCGCAAAATCTGCCGCGAAATCGTTGCGGGTTATCAGAGACTCGGTTCGGCTTACGAGACCGACATAGACGAATATGCAAGGCTCAACGGAATGTACGTAAGCCTGTACAACGGAAGCGGTACGTTGCTGTTTACTTATCCCAATTATTCCGGCAGCGGAGTCAAGCAGAATCTGCTTACCGAAAGTCAACGCAAGGAGCTTTTGTCCCGTCTTAAAGGCGACGAGGACAACGAGGTGTGCGAAATCGCCGCGAATGCGGAAAACGAGGAGGACACCTTCGTGACGTACGGCGCGGTTTTCGATTTCGACGGCGCGGAGTATATGCTTTACGCGCAGGCTTCGCTTGGTTCGATAAACGCTACGACGGTCATACTTGCCTCGCAGCTTTTGCTTACCACAATCATCGCGTTGGCGCTGGCGTTTGTGCTGAGCGCGTTTTTGTCGAGGCAGCTCTCAAAGCCGATAGTCCTGATGAGTCAGAGCGCGCAGCATCTCGCCTCCGGCGACTATACCGTGCGTTTCGAGGGAAGCGGATACACCGAGCTTGACGAGCTGAGCGACACGCTCAATTTCGCAACGGAGGAAATGCAGCGCGTGGAAACGCTGCGTCAGGATTTGCTTGCAAACATTTCCCACGACCTGAAAACTCCGCTGACGATAATAAAATCTTATGCCGAGCTGATAAAGGACATAACGGGGGACAACAAAGCCAAGCGCGAGGAGCAGCTTGACGTTATTATCGACGAGGCCAAGCGTCTGACCGAGCTGGTGAACGAAATTCTCGTCGTGTCGCAGCAAAACAGCACCTCCAAGCTCAACAAGACGGACTTCGATTTTTCCGAGCTGGTGGAAAGCGTCGTCAAAAAGTTCGACTTTGACAACAGCGGCTACAATTTCCGCCGCGACGTCAAAAAGGGGCTGTGGGTAAACGCCGACAGACACAAAATAGAGCAGGTGCTTTTCAATTTTATCAGCAACGCCGTCAAATATTGCGGCAAGGATAAGGAGATTATCATTGTCGTCAAGGAGGCGGGCGGCAGCGCGCGCTTCGACGTGTTCGACCACGGCAACGGCATAAGCAAGCAGGAGCAAAAATATATCTGGGACAGATTTTCGAGAGCGTCCCAAAAATACAAGCGCGGCGACAGCACGGGACTCGGACTGTCGATAGTGCGGAGCATTCTCAAAAGTCACGACGCGGTGTTCGGCGTGAACAGCGCCGTCGGCAAGGGCAGCGATTTTTACTTTGAACTGCCGCTTGTCGAGCCGCCTCAAAACTGAATTGATTAATGAAAAAACGGGAGCCGTCGGCTCCCGTTTGATTGTTTCAGGCTTTATGCCTTTTCGGCTTTAAGACTGCCTTCCGCAAGGTTTTCTTTAAGACGCTCGGATAAAGTGACTTTGCCGCCGCGCCGTTTAAGGTCTTCCGTAAAAACAGAGGTTATCAGCAGGAATATAATATAAATCAGCGGCATGCCGAGATTGGTCTCCAACAACGAATTGACAAGCAATACCGTCAGCTTGTCTGCCGCAGACTCTATTCCCGCGCTGCGTATGCCGCCGATCAGCAGAGAAAGCTCCCAACCGAATTGGACGAAAACTCCAATCAGAAACAGGCGGAGGAGAGGAAAACGGAGGCTTTTGTCTTTTCGGAAAATATTGAACAGGATTAACGCCGCATAGGACAGGAAAAGTATTGCAGCCATCCACCCGTGATACGCGCCCGTAGTTCTCTGAATTTTTATGACGTCTCCGTTTCCCAAGGCGTCTGTCAACAGCGGGCAGACAAACCACCACAGCAAAATGAACAGCGTCCACTCGCGGGCGTTTTCGTCCTTGGAAATCCATGTCCATATAAGCACGAAATTTGTTATTCCGTAGCTTAAAGACATCCACAGCAGCACCCAAAAAAGACTGCCGCCCTCGATTGAACGCGTCCCGAGCTACAGATGAAAAATTCCGTAATCGACGACGAAGTACAAAATACCGCCGAAAAGTCCGAACAGCAGCGTCAGGTATCTGCGTCTGAAAAAGAGCATCGCGCACAGCGCGACGAGAAATACGGAGTCAAGCAATATGTAGATTGGTTGGAACATCCTTTGCGCGACGATTTCCGGCATGAATTTTCTCCTTTGCGAACAGCCCTGAGCCTTCTGAAATTATTTTGAAACAAATGCGGTAAAAAGTCAATGAAAAACGCGGAGAAACCCTTCTCCGCGCCGAACGTTTTTACTTTCAGTTGTAGCGGTCGTATTTTTTTGCCGCCACCTCTTTGTCCATGATTGTGAGATTCCCGTCGTAATCCGACGTGGCGAGCAAAATGTCCTTGTGGTTTTTGTTGCGCTTTTTCAGTTCTTCGAGCAGCCACTCCCTGCTTTTTCTCACCGATTTGAGATTGTTTGTCATTATCTTCCCGTCGATAATCACGTCGGATTGGGGCAGAGTGGGCTTGGCGTCCGTTATTTTAAGGTCTTCGCAGGTGGCGGGACGCGCGGAGGGGCGGGGGATTATGCTGACGCGACCGTCCGTTTCTTCGAGGGCATACTGCACGTCCTCGATGTTGAAATATCCCGCGTATCGCAGCTCGGTCAAAAGGTCGTTTACGTCAAAGCCCGCTTTGACAAGATTTTTTTCTATGATTTTGCCGTTTTCGACGAGAGGTACGGGAGTGCCGTTGAAAAATCTCCGCATTGCAATGCTCTTTCGCGCAATATAGGTTATCAGCACGGTAATAATCGTGTAAATCACCATTGCAAGCACGAAAAAGTGGTGCGGTCTGTCCGTCGTCGTAGCCATTTCGGCGGCAATGGAGCCGATGGATATTCCTATAATATAATCGAAAAAGTTGAGTTGGCTTATCTGTTTGTTGCCCATGAGCTTGGTCAAGATAAACAGAACGACGATGGACAGAAAGGCGCGGAGGGCAACGTCTCCGAAATCCGTCCAAAACTCTCCCGCACTCAGCCCGTCAAAATAGTCCCACATAAATAATTTCTCCTTTTTTCATGATTGTTGACTTAATATGCGGGTTTAAACTCAAAAAATTCGGAAAACTTGCAGAAAATCGTTTGACACCTTGTTTGACGTGTGCTAATATAGTAAGGCTCGTACTGTGGATAGTAGGGCAAAGTCTCTTGTTGCGCCCAAAAGCGCGACACACACGGTAGAGTTGTTAATCTAAAAGGAGAAAAGAGAAACAAATGGCAAGTCAGAAAATCAGAATCAAGTTGAAAGCTTACGACCACAACCTTGTTGATTTAGCTGCCGAAAAAATCGTCGAAACGGCCAAGAAAATGGGCTCCAAAGTGAGCGGTCCCATTCCTCTGCCTACCGAAAAGGAAATCGTCACGGTTTTGCGCGCAACTCACAAATACAAGGACGCGAGAGAGCAGTTTGAGTCAAGAACGCACAAGAGGCTCATAGACATTTACAGCCCCAACGCCAAAACGGTGGACAGTCTTACCAAGTTGGAGCTGCCCGCAGGCATCGACATCAAAATCAAGCTGTAATCGTAAGAAAATTTTACTATCTATATAATAAGGAGTGAACTTTATCAATGAATAAAGCAATCATAGGAAAGAAATTGGGCATGACCCAAGTGTTTTTGAAAGACGGAACAATGGTTCCCGTTACGGTCGTTAAGGCGGGGCCCTGCACGGTGGTGCAGAAAAAAACGGTTGAAAGAGACGGCTACAACAGCGTTCAGCTCGGTTTTGAAGAAGTCGCCGAGAAAAAGCTCAACAAGCCGGAGCTAGGCCACCTCAAAGCGGCGGGCGTTCAACCTCTGAAAATTCTGAAAGAATTCGATTTGTCAAACGCGGACAGTCTGGAAGTGGGACAAGTCATCGGCTGCGACGTGTTCGCGGCGGACGACTTTGTGGACGTTACGGGCACAACCAAGGGCAGAGGCTTTTCCGGCGTCATCAAGCGTTGGAATTTCCGCCGCTTGAAGGAAACGCACGGCGTGGGTCCCGTGCACAGAGAGGTAGGCTCTCTGGGCGCCAACTCCACTCCCAGCAGAGTTTTCCCCGGCAGAAAGCTGCCCGGTCAGTACGGCGTGGAGCAGGTGACTGTCTTAAATCTCAAAGTGGTAAAAGTCGACAAGGAAAAGGGCGTGCTCCTGATTAAGGGCGCGATACCCGGACCTAAGGGCAGCGTCGTATATGTCCGCGACGCCGTCAAAAAGTCTTAAAGGATTGAATAGGAGTAAAACAAATGCAGGTTAAAGTATTCAACACCGAAGCCAAAGAGGTTGGCGAGATAAACTTAAAGGACGAAGTATTTGCTTGTGACTACAACGAGGCTCTTATTCATCAGGTGGTTGTTGCGCAGATGGCAAACGCTCGTCAGGGAACCAAAAGCACTCTGACAAGAAGCGAGGTCAGAGGCGGCGGCATCAAGCCGTGGAGACAAAAGGGCACGGGGCGCGCCAGACAGGGCAGTATCCGCGCCGTGCAATGGATAAAGGGCGGCGTGGCTTTCGCGCCCAAGCCCAGAGATTTTTCCAAAAAAATCAACAAAAAGATGAAATCCGCCGCGTTCAGGAGCGCAATCAGCTACAAGGTGCGCAACAACGAGCTTTTGGTGCTTGACAAGGTGGCGCTCGAAGCCGCAAAGACCAAGTACGTCGCAAAAATCCTTTCCAATTTCAACTTCGACAGAAAAACTCTGCTTGTCGTGGGAGAAAAGGACGACGCCGTTCTGCTTGCGGGCAGAAACATAGAAAGGCTGACCATAAGCACCGCCGACCTTGTCAACGTATATGAGCTTGTTGCCAATACCAACGTGCTTGCGACCGAGTCGGCTATGAGAAAAATCGAGGAGGCTTACGCGGAATAATGAACGCCTACGACATTATATTGAAGCCCGTCATGAGCGAAAAGGCTTACGACGGAATCCACAAAAAGATTTACACCTTCAAGGTGGCGAGAAACGCCAACAAAATAGAAATCAAGCAGGCGGTCGAGCAGATTTTCGGCGTCAAGGTCGAAAGCGTCAATACCGTCAACGTCAGAGGCAAGCTCAAAAGACAGGGGAGAAGCGAGGGTTACACCTCCAAATCCAAAAAAGCGGTCGTAAAGCTTACCAGCGACAGCAAGGCAATCGAGTTCTTCGAGAGTCTGGCTTAATCGGGAGGAAAAGGAATTATGGCTATCAGAAGATACAAACCCACGAGTCCGGCGCGTCGTTTCATGTCCGTTTCCATGTTCGAGGAAATCACGACGACCAAACCGGAAAAAAGCCTGCTTGCACCCAAGCAGAAAACGGGCGGAAGAAATTTCAGCGGCAGAATCACCGTCAGACATATCGGCGGCGGAAACCGCAACAAATACAGAATTATCGATTTCAAGCGCAACAAGTATGACATACCCGCAAAAGTGGCTTCAATCGAATATGACCCCAACCGCACCTCCAACATCGCGCTTCTGCACTATGCCGACGGCGAAAAGAGATATATTCTGGCTCCCGTCGGTCTCACCGTCGGCGACACCGTCATCAGCTCGGACAAAGCCGACATCAAGACGGGCAACAGTTTGAGTCTCGAAGCAATCCCCGTGGGTACCGTTATTCACAACATAGAGCAGAATCCCGGCAAGGGCGGTCAGATTGCGAGAGCGGCGGGCATATCCGCGCAGCTTATGGCAAAGGAAGGCAAGTACGCCATTATCCGTATGCCGAGCGGCGAAATGAGATATATACTGCTCAAATGCCATGCGACAATCGGACAGGTCGGCAATCTGGACCATGAGATTATCAACATCGGCAAGGCGGGCAAAAAGCGCCACATGGGCATCAAGCCGACAGTGCGCGGCAGCGTCATGAACCCTTGCGACCACCCTCACGGCGGCGGCGAAGGCAAATCGCCTATCGGACGTCCCGGTCCCGTCACTCCTTGGGGCAAGCCCGCTCTGGGTTACAAGACAAGGAAGAAGAAAAACGCGTCGAACAAGCTTATCATCAAGCGCGTGAACTAATCGGAGGATTGAGTTTTAATGAGCAGATCGATTAAAAAGGGGCCTTTCGTAAACGAAAAGCTTTTGAAAAGAATACAGGAAATGAACGACAAGGGCGAAAAGAAAGTTTTGAAAACCTGGTCGAGAGCTTCTACGATATTTCCCGATTTCGTAGGTCACACGATTGCCGTTCATGACGGCAAAAAGCACGTTCCCGTCTATGTGACGGAGGAAATGGTGGGTATGAAGCTGGGCGAATTCGCCCCTACCCGCACGTTCAGAGGGCACGCCGGCGGAAAATCCAGCGGAGCGAAATAGGAGGAAATATGGCAACAAGAAGCAAGGCAAAGGCGGAAAACCGCCGCCAGAACCGCGACGCAAGACCTTTCGCGGTTGCAAAATATATCCGTATCGCCCCCTCCAAGGTTCACGTAGTGCTGGACGTGATTAGAGGCAAAGGTTACAACGAGGCGGTTGCGATACTTATGAACACGCCCAAGGCGGCGAGCGAGCCCGTGCTTAAAGTGCTCAACAGCGCGGCAGCCAACGCCGAGGTCAACAAAGGACTCAACAGAGACAACCTGTTCGTCGCCGAGTGCTACGCCGATCAGGGACCCACGCTCAAGAGAGTTCAGCCCGTTTCCAAGGGCAGGGCTTACCGCATTTTGAAGCGCACAAGCCACATCACCGTCGTGCTCGACGAGAGAGCTTGAAGGAGGACAGCATGGGTCAGAAAGTTAATCCCAACGGATTGAGAATAGGTATCATCAAAGATTGGAATTCCAAGTGGTACGCCGACAAAAAAGACATCGCCAAATTCATCAAAGAGGACGAGGTCGTCAGGACGTTTATCAAAAAGAAATATTACCAATCCGCCATTTCCTCGATTAAAATCGAGAGAAGCGAAGGCAAAATCGTCATCTTTATATATACCGGTCGTCCCGGCACGCTGATTGGCAAGCAGGGCGCGGGCATAGAGCAGATGAAGGCGGAGGTTCAGAAGCTGGTGGGCGACAAGTTTGTCGTCATCAACATCATGGAAGTGAAAAATCCCGACATGGACGCGCAGCTGGTTGCCGAAAACATAGCCGCTCAGCTGGAAAAGAGAATCGCGTTCAGGAGAGCCATGCGCTCCGCAATGCAGAGAGCGACGAGAGCGGGCGCCAAAGGTATCAAAACCTGCGTTTCCGGTCGTCTCGACGGAGCGGAAATAGCCAGAAACGAGCACTATCACGAGGGCAGTATACCCCTGCACACTTTGAGAGCCGACATCGACTACGGTTTTGCGGAAGCGCGCACGACCTTCGGGATTATAGGCGTCAAGGTGTGGGTTTACAAGGGAGAAATTCTGGGCAAGCCCGCGAGGAAGGAAGGAGGAAACAGAAATGTTAATGCCTAAAAGAGTCAAGAGACGCCGCCAATTCAGAGGAAGAATGAAGGGCGCGGCGCACAAGGGCACCGAGCTTGCTTACGGACAGTACGGTCTCGTGGCGTTGGAGCCTTGTTGGATAAAGAGCAATCAGATAGAAGCCGCCCGTGTCGCCATGACGAGATTTATCAAGCGCGGCGGCAAGGTCTGGACGGACATATTCCCTCACAAGCCGGTTACCAAAAAGCCTGCGGAAACACGCATGGGCTCCGGTAAGGGCTCTCCCGAATATTGGGTGGCGGTGGTAAAGCCCGGCAGAGTCATGTTTGAGATGTCCGGCATATCGGAGGATTTGGCGAGAGAGGCTTTGAGACTTGCGAGTCACAAGCTGCCCGTCAAGTGCAAGATAGTTGTCAAGGCGGAGGAGCAGACTGATGAAAGCAAATAAAGTACACGATATGTCTAACGAAGAGTTGGTGGCAAAGCTGGAAGAACTCAAAAAAGAGCTTTTCAACCTCAGGCTCAATCATGCCACCGGTCAGCTCAACAACCCGCTTGCCTTGTCCGTCTGCAAAAAGGACATCGCGAGAGTTAAGACCGTTCTCAGAGAGAGAGAGCTGTCCAAAAAGGCTTAAAGGGGACGCGACAAATGGAAAGAACAAGCAGAAAAACGAGAATAGGGACGGTTGTTTCTGACAAAATGGACAAAACCATCGTGGTTGCCGTCGTAGAAAAGTTCAAACATCCGTTATATAAGAAAACGGTCAGCAAGACCAAAAAATTCAAGGCTCACGACGAGCAGAACCAATGCGGAATCGGCGACACCGTGCTGATTGCGGAGACGAGAAAGCTGTCCAAGGACAAAAACTGGCGTCTCGTGCAGATCGTCGAGAAGGCAAAATAAGGAGATTGACTCATGATACAACCGTTTACCAGATTAAAAGCTGCCGACAATTCGGGAGCCAAAGAAATTATGTGTATCAAGGTGTTGGGCGGTTCCTTCAGAAAGTTCGGCAACATCGGCGACGTAATCGTTGCCAGCGTCAAGAGCGCCAACCCCGGCGGCGTGGTGAAAAAGGGCGAGGTCGTAAAGGCGGTTATCGTCCGCACATCATCCGGACTCAACAGAAAAGACGGAACGCACATTAGATTCGATGACAACGCCGCAGTGATAATCGACAATCAGAAGCAACCCAGAGGCACTCGTATATTCGGGCCTGTCGCCAGAGAACTCAGAGAAAAGGATTATATGAAAATCGTTTCTTTGGCTCCGGAAGTGCTTTGATGGAGGAAGTTTTATGGCTAGCATGAATATAAGGAAAAACGACACCGTGGAGGTCATCGTCGGTCCTACCGAGGGCGACCGCGCGGTCAAAGGAAAAAGAGGCAAGGTTATACTTGTAGACAGGGAAAACGGCAAGGTGATGGTGCAGGGGCTCAACGTGGTCAAGCGTCATACCCGCCCCCGCAGCGCGCAGGAAAAGGGCGGTATCGTCGAAAAACCCCGCATGATAGACGTGTCTAACGTAATGGTGGTGTGCCCTACATGCAACAAGCCTACGCGCATAGGCAAAAAGGCAGTGGAAAAGGACGGAAAAATCAAGTATGTCCGCTGCTGCAAGAAAGAGGGCTGCGGAGCCGTTATCGAATTTAAGGCTGAAAAGGCGAAGAAAAAGACAACCGCGAGAAGGTCGAGCAAAAAGACTGCCGACAAAGAAGCGGCTGCCGAATAAAGGAGGACAACTATGGCTGAGAAAAAAGCCGCAAAAGCGGCTGAAAACAAAGAGGTTGGCGTGAAAGAAGTCAACAGACTCAAAAAGCGCTATATAGAAGAAGTTGTTCCCGCGCTTAAAAAGCATTTCGATTACAAAAATGTAAATCGCATACCCAAGTTGGAAAAGATTGTCGTCAACGCCGGTATCGGCGACGCGAAGGACAACAGCAAGAGCTTTCAGATTGCAGTGGAAGAGCTTAAAAGCATCACCGGACAAAAGCCGCTTGTGACTCACGCGAAAAAGTCCGTCGCCAACTTCAAGCTCAGAGAAGGACAGCCGGTAGGCGCGAAAGTGACGTTGAGAAACGACAGAATGTACGAGTTTATGGATAAGCTCATTTCCATAGCGCTTCCCCGAGTCAGAGACTTCCGCGGGATTAACGGCAATTCCTTCGACGGAAGAGGCAACTACACGATGGGTGTCAAGGAACAACTCATTTTCCCCGAAATCGTTTACGACCAGGTGGAAAAGACCAGAGGCTTCGACATAACTTTCGTGACGAGCGCGCACACCGACGAAGAAGCCAAAGAGCTGTTGAAGCTCATGGGAATGCCTTTCAAGGCTTGAGCGAGGTAAAAAAATGGCAAAAAAATCGATGATAAACAAACAGCAGAAACCGGCTAAATATTCTACCCGTGCCTACACCCGCTGCTCCGTCTGCGGCAGACCGCACTCCGTGTTGCGCAAGTACGGCATTTGCAGAATTTGTTTCAGGGAAAAGGCTTACAAGGGAGAAATTCCCGGAGTAAAGAAGTCGAGCTGGTAAGCATCAGGGAGGTAACAAATGGTAGTAACGGATCCTATCGCCGATATGCTGACAAGAATCAGGAACGCGCTTATCGCCAAGCACGACGAGGTTGATATTCCCGCGTCCAAAACCAAAAAGGCGATTGCCGACATCCTTTTGGAGGAAGGCTACATCGCCGGCGTTGAAAATTCGGACGAAGGCACAATAAAGAGCAAAATAAAAATCACTTTGAAGTACAGCAAGCACGGCAAGGTCATTTCCGGTCTGAGAAGAATATCCAAGCCCGGATTGCGCGTGTATGCCAAGAGCGAGGATATGCCCAAGGTTCTCAACGGGTTGGGCATAGCCATCGTATCCACCTCGAAGGGGATTATGACGGACAAGCAGGCGCGCAGAGAAAATCTCGGCGGCGAAGTGCTGGCTTACGTTTGGTAATGGGAGGTATACGGAATTGTCAAGAATAGGAAGAGCGCCCATAACCATACCGTCGGGCGTGGAAGTCAAAATAGACGGCTCCGTCGTGAGCGTCAAAGGTCCCAAAGGTCAGCTTTCGCAGGATATCGGCAAAAGCATCAAATGCGAAATGAACGACGGCAAACTTGTTTTCACGCGTCCCGACGACATGAAGGAAAACAGAGCCAAGCACGGTCTTTACAGAGCTCTCGTAAACAACATGGTAATCGGCGTTACCGCCGGCTTCAAGAGAGAGCTTGTCATCAACGGCGTCGGTTACAAGGCGGCGGTCAACGGCAACAAGCTTGTGCTTAACATAGGATATTCCCATCCGATAGAAATGGAGGCTCCCAAAGGCATCACCTTCGAGTGCCCCTCCATTACGGAAATAGTAGTAAAGGGAATAGACAAAAATCTCGTCGGTCAGACGGCGGCAAACATCAAAGCAAAACGTGAAGTCGAGCCTTATCACGGTTACGGCGTCAGATACAAGGAAGACGTCGTGATACTCAAGGAAGGCAAGAAGGCGGGTAAATAAGGAGTAAATCATGATTTCTAAGAAAGATAAAAACGCGGACAGAAAAGTCCGTCACGCAAGAGTTAGAAAGAATTTGTCCGGAACCAGCCTGAGACCGAGACTCGACGTGTATCGCAGCACCAAATACATTTACGCTCAGATTATCGACGACGTGGCGGGCAGAACTCTCGTCTCCGCGAGCAGTCTCGCGATGAAAGAAGAGCTTGCCGGCAAAAACAAGTGCGAGGAAGCCAAGGCGGTAGGTCTTGCGGTAGGCAAAAAAGCGCTTGAAGCGGGCATAACGGAGGTTGTGTTCGACCGCGGCGGTTACATCTATACGGGCAGAGTCCAAAAGCTGGCAGAGGGCGCGCGCGAAGCGGGCTTGAAGTTTTAAGAGGAGAGAGAATGATGATGAATGACGAAGTTGTAAAAACTCAGGAAACTGCCGCGACCGAGGTTGTGGCGGAGGTCAATCCCGCTCCCGCAGAGAAAAGAGCCGGCGGATTCAACCGCGAGGGAAGAGAGGGCGGCCGCGACGGTCATGACAGACGTCCCGGCGGCAAAAGACCTTTCAACAAAAACAAGAGACACGACGAGGACGACGGTCTCATCAAAAAGACCGTTTCCATAAACCGCGTCACCAAGGTTGTCAAGGGCGGCAGAACCATGCGTTTCTCCGCGCTGGTGGTTGTCGGCGACGGCAAAGGAAAGGTGGGCGTCGGTATGGGCAAGGCAGGCGAGGTTCCTCAGGCAATCGAAAAGGCGACTCAGCAGGCAAAGAGGAGCATGAGCGAAATTTCTTTGCTCGGTTCCACCATTCCCCACGAGATTATCGGCAAATTCGGCAAAGGTCACGTGCTGCTGCTCCCTGCGGAAGCCGGTACCGGAGTTATTGCGGGCGGTCCCGTGAGAAGCGTGCTCGAAGCCTGCGGAGTCAAGGACATCCGCACAAAGAGCTACGGCAGCAACAACCCCATCAACTGTGTCAAGGCTACCTACGAGGGACTCAAAAGCCTGCGCACCGCTCAGCAGATAGCGGCTCTCCGCGGCAAGGCAGTTGACGAGCTATAAGGAGAAAACCAATGGCAAAAGCTAAAAAAACTCAGAAGGCGGCCGAACCGAGAATTATGAACGGTCACCTTGTGAAGGAAGCCAAAGCTCCTCTTTACAAGGTCAAGCACGCCAAAGGCGACAAGCCTTACCAACTCAGCGACAAAAAAATCAAGGTCACGCTTGTAAAAAGCACTATCGGCTGTTTGAAGGTGCAGCAGAGGACGGTTGAAGCGTTGGGACTCAAAAAGATTCGCTCTTTTAAAATTCTCAACGACAACGACGCCGTTCGCGGCATGATTTTCCGCGTGAAGCATCTTGTGACCGTCGAGGAGCTTAAATAGGAGGCAACCGAAATGAGAATTCACACTTTAAGATCCGCCGAAGGCGCGGTCACTCCCGCCAAAAGACTCGGCAGGGGCACCGGCAGCGGACTGGGCAAGACCAGCGGCAAGGGGCACAAGGGACAATGGGCGCGCAGCGGCGGCGGAGTACGTCCCGGTTTCGAGGGCGGCACGATGCCTTTGACAAGACGTCTGCCCAAGCGCGGTTTCTACAACAAATTTCAGAAAACCTACGCGGTGGTCAACCTTTCGGTTTTTGAAAGATTTGAGGACAACGCAGTGGTTACACCCGAGCTTCTGCTGGATATGGGCTTGGTCAACAACAAATCCAACGCCGGACTCAAGGTGTTGGGCGGCGGTCAGTTAAGCAAGCCTTTGACCGTCCATGCGCACAAATTTTCGGTTTCCGCAAAGGAAGCAATCGAAAAAGCGGGCGGTAAAGCAGAGGTAATCGAATAATGATTCAGACTTTAAAGAACGCCTTTAAAATAAAAGAAATCCGCAACAAAATCCTTCTGACGATTTTGCTTGTAATTATTTACAGAATCGGCTGTTATATTCCCGTTCCGGGAATCGAAGCGTCGGTGTTCAGCGACGCAGTCGAAGGCAACAGCTTTATGGGAATAATGAGCGCGATTACCGGCGGCGCTTTAAGTCAGGGTACGTTGTTTGCGATAGGAATATCGCCTTATATCAACGCATCCATCATTATGCAATTGTTGACAGTGGCTATCCCCGCCCTGGAAAGACTTTCCAAAGAGGGAGAAGAAGGAAAACACAAGATTGCGGTGATTACGAGATATGTTACGCTCGGTCTTGCCGTAGTCAACGCGGTAGGTATTCTGCTTGCTTTCAACAACGAAAGTCTGTTCGACAACGCAATGTTCGGAGCGCAGTTCACCGTTCCCACGTGGGTATTGTTCATCATTGTTACGATAATTTTCGTCGCAGGCAGCATGCTTACCATGTGGATAGGCGAGAGAATTACCGAATACGGCGTTTCAAACGGCATATCCATGCTGATTTTTATCGGAATCATAGCATCGGCGGGACAAGCGATTCTCAGAGTGTTCGGCGGCATAGCCGAAACCGGCGATTTTACTGCTTCCGGAGGCTGGGATTTGATAGTCTTTGTCCTGCTTGTCGTGGTTATTTTCGCCTTTATCACGTGGGTTGACGGCGCCGAGAGAAAAATCAAGGTGCAGTACGCCAAGCAAATCAAGGGCAACAAAATGTACGGCGGACAGTCCACCTTTATTCCCATAAAGGTCAACGGAAGCGGCGTTTTGCCTTTGATATTCGCGTTTGCGCTGCTCAGCTTCCCCACCATGATATTCAGCTTTTTCCCCGATTGGTCGTTTACGGCGTGGTGGACGAAGTACATGACGGCGGAAGGCGGACATTGGGTAGGCAACGTGGTTTATCTGTTCTTCCTCACTTTGTTCATTTTCCTGTTCGCGTTCTTCTATTCGCAGATTCAGTTCAATCCTGCGGAGGTGAGCAAAAACATACAGCAGAACGGAGGCTTTGTTCCCGGGATTAGACCGGGTAAGGAAACGGCGGACTTTCTTGCGAGAACAGTCAGAAGAATCACCTTCTGGGGAGCCGTGTTCCTTGCCATTATGGCGCTTTTGCCTTCGACGGTGTTTCAGATTATCAATTCGGGCGCGACAGACCTTTTGAACGCGTTTTCCGCGACGGGAATGCTCATCGTAGTGTCGGTTGCATTGGAGTTTAACAAAGCTCTGGAAAATCAGATTATGATGAGACACTACAAGGGCTTTTTGAAGTAAAGGCAGAGAAATGATTGCTGACGGTTTGAGAATAGTTATGCTGGGTGCGCCGGGAGCGGGAAAAGGCACTCAAGCGCAGCGGATGGTCTCCCATTTCGGTATTCCGCAGATTTCCACGGGCGAAATTTTCCGCGAAAATCTCAAACGGAACACGCCGCTCGGAAGAGAAATAAAAGAATTTATGGAGAAGGGAGAGCTTGTCCCCGACGACATTGTTCTTAAAATCGTCGAGGAGCGCCTCAGTCACGGAGACTGTGCCAAGGGGTTTATTCTGGACGGTTTTCCGAGAACTCTCGGTCAGGCAAAGGCCTTTGACGGGGATGTGGACGTCAGTTGCGTTATAAATCTGTCGGTTGACGACAAGGTTCTGCTTGAAAGGCTGGCAGGCAGACGCACGTGCAGAAACTGCTCCGCCGTGCATCACATAAGCGTTCTCAAAGACCGAAAGGTCTGCCCGCTGTGCGGAGGAGAGCTGTTTACAAGACAGGACGACGCCGAAGCGACCATAACCAACCGAATGAAGGTTTACTACAAAAACACCCATCCGCTAATCGAATATTATCGCAAAAAGGGCAAACTGATTGACGTAAATTCGGCGCAGCCGCCGCAAGCGGTGTTTGAGGAAATAAAGGAACGTATAGCGGAATTATGATAAGCGTAAAGACCAACGAACAGCTTGAACTTATGCGTCGCGCGGGCGCAATCACCCGCGACACGCTCAGGCTGCTCGAAGACAAGGCGCGCGCGGGCGTTTCCACAGCCGAGCTTGACAAGGCTGCGTATGAATTTATTTTGAAATGCGGAGCAAAACCGAGCTTTCTCCGCTATCACGGTTATCCCGCTTCCGTGTGCATTTCCATAGACGAGGAAGTAGTGCACGGCATTCCCTCCAAAAAGCGTTTTCTCGAAGAAGGACAGATTGTTTCCTTTGACGTTGGCGCCTTCAAGGACGGCTATCACGGCGACGCGGCTCGCACCGTTGCAATCGGGAAAATTTCTCCGGAAAAACGGAGGCTTGTCGAGGTGACGGAGCAGTGCTTTTTCGAGGCGCTGAAAGTCATAAAAGACGGCGTGCGCTTAGGCGACGTCGGCTGGGCGATTTGCAGCTATGCAAGAAGCTTCGGCTACGGCGTCGTGGAAGAGCTGGTGGGACACGGGATAGGCCGCGAGATGCACGAGGAGCCAAACGTACCCAACTTCGGCGTAAAGGGCAGGGGCATAAGGCTTGCAGCCAACATGACCATTGCCGTCGAGCCGATGATAAATATGGGAACGGGCGCGGTCGATTTCTGCGAGGACGGCTGGACGGTCAAGACCGGCGACAGACTGCCCTCGGCACACTATGAAAATACGGTTGCCGTAACCTATGACGGCGCCGAAATTCTGACGATTTAGGAGAGGCAATGGAAAACGTCATCAGAATCGGAAGCGTTGTGTATTCCAAGAGAGGCAGAGATGCCGGCGGATATTTCATGGTGTCGGAAATAAGGGACGCCGATTTCGTTTTTATCGCGGACGGACATACCCACAAGCTTGCCCGTCCCAAAAAGAAAAATATAAAACATCTGAAAAACAGCGGACACGTTTTGGAAGGCATTGCCGAAAAGCTGATTGCCGGAAAAAAAGTGTTCGACAGCGAGGTAAGGAGCGCATTAAGAAGCTTTAATGAGCCGTCCGCCCCACAAAGTCTAAATAATTAAAAGGAGGAAAGTATGTCGAAAGATGACGTCATAGAGGTAGAAGGCAAGGTGGTTGAAGTGCTGCCCAACACGAAATTCATCGTCGAGCTGGCAAACAGCCACAAAATCACCGCCCACATATCCGGAAAGCTTAGAATGAACTATATCAGAATCATGAAAGGCGACAACGTGACAGTCGAAATGAGCCCTTACGACCTTACAAAGGGACGCATTATCTGGCGCTCGAAATAACTTGACAATACTCAATCCGTAAAAAAATTTAAGTAATTCAGGAGGACTTTAAAATGAAAGTCAGACCCTCAGTAAAGCCCATGTGCGACAAATGCAAAATCATCAAAAGAAACGGCAGAGTTATGGTGATATGCTCCAAGTATCCCAATCACAAGCAAAGACAGGGTTAGGCAACAATTTCAGTCAGGAAACGCCGCCAACATTCCGATTTTCTGCGGCAGACCTGCCTGTGTAGAGATATAAAAAAATAATATCTTAATAGGAGTAAAAATTTAATGGCACGTATTTCCGGTGTAGATTTACCAAGAGAAAAACGCATCCAAATCGGCTTGACTTATATATACGGCATCGGTCTGCCCACTGCGGACAAAATTCTTGCCGAAACAGGAGTCAATCCCGACACGCGCGTAAAAGACCTGACAGAAGAGGACGTCTCCAAGCTGCGTGATTATATCGAAAAGAATATCCACGTGGAAGGCGATTTGAGAAGAGAAGTCTCCATGAACATAAAGAGACTTATCGAAATCGGCTGCTATCGCGGCGTAAGACACAGAAAGAATCTTCCTGTGCGCGGACAATCGTCCAAGCAGAACGCCCGCACGAGAAAGGGACCCAAACGCACGGTTTCCAGAAGCAAAAAGGCGGCTAAATAAGGAGGCTTGACATGGCAGTTAAAAAAGTAACGAGAAAAAAGAGAGATATACGCAAGGTTGACAAAGGTCAGGCGCATATTCACGCTTCCTTTAACAACACCATAGTCACGATAACCGACACCAACGGCAACGCTTTGGCGGCTTGCAGCTCCGGCGCGTTGGGATTCAAGGGTTCGAGAAAGAGCACTGCCTATGCGGCGCAGCAGGCGAGCGAAGCGGCGGCGCGCGGCGCGAAGGAATACGGACTTCGTTCCGTAGAAGTTTTCGTCAAGGGACCCGGACAAGGCAGAGAAGCGGCAATCAGAGCGCTTCAGGTAGCGGATTTGGAAGTCACGATGATAAAAGACGTGTCTCCCATACCCCACAACGGCTGTCGCCCTCCCAAGCGCAGAAGAATTTGAATTAAAGGAGTTTTAAGAATATGGCAAGATATACAGAGGCGGATTGCCGTCAGTGCAGAAGAGAAAATCAAAAGCTTTTTCTTAAAGGCGACAGATGCTATTCTCAGAAATGCGCTTTGACCCGCAGAGCCAAAATTCCCGGACAGCAGTGGGCGGGCAGGAAAAAGGTGACCGAATACGGCTCGCAGCTGCGCGAGAAACAGAAAACAAAGAGAGCTTACGGATTGCAGGAAAAGCAGTTCCACAAATATTATCTCAAAGCGGACAGCATGAAAGGAATCACAGGTACCAATATGCTGGTCATGCTCGAGGAAAGACTTGACAACGTCGTTTACCGTATGGGCATCGGCGTGTCCCGCAGTCAGAGCAGACAGCTCGTCAATCACGGACACATCACCGTCAACGGCAAAACGCTCAACATTCCTTCCTATCAGGTGAAGGTGGGCGACGTGATAGGAGTTAAGGAGAACAAGCAGGACAACAAATTTTTCTCCGAGTTAAAGCAGATGAAAAAACCGACAAATCTTCCAAAATGGTTAGACTTCGACACTGCAACCCTTTCGGGCAAAATTATTTCTAAACCTCAACGTGAAGATATCGATATGAATATCCAGGAACACATGATTGTCGAGTTGTATTCCAAATAACACGGCTTTTTGAAGTCGTAAACCCGACAAAAAAATTTAAAGGAGATAATCGATATGATGGAAATAGAAAAACCAAGAATGAATGTCGAAGAAAACTCCGACGGCACTTATATAAAAATTGTCGTTGAGCCGTTGGAAAGAGGTTTCGGCATCACGCTTGGAAACGCTTTGAGAAGAGTTTTGCTTTCTGCCCTTCCCGGAGTTGCCGCCGTAGGCGTAAAAATCGACGGCGTACAGCACGAGTTCTCCACAATAAACGGCGTCAAAGAGGACGTTACAGAAATTATTCTCAATCTCAAACAAATAGCGATGAAGTCCGACAATACCGCCCGCGATTTCAGAAAAACCCTGACAATCAGCAAGGTCGGTCCCTGCGAGGTGACGGCGGCAGACATTTCCACCGACGCCGAAGTGGAAATTCTTAACCCCTCGCTCCATATCTGCACGATAGACCAGGGCGGTCAGCTGAACTGCGAAATCACGGTCGGGCGGGGCAGAGGATACGTTTCGGCGGAGAAGAATAAGGAAGTCAACAGAGAGCTAAAACTTGCGTATCCCTTGGGATATATACCAATCGATTCCATTTACGCCCCCGTCGAAAAGGTAAATTACAATGTTGACGCGGCGCGCGTGGGACAGAATATAGGCTTTGACAAGCTTACGCTCGAAGCGGAGACAAACGGCGCTTTTTCGGGGCGCGAAATAGTGGGGCTTGCGGCGAAAATCCTTTGCGAGCATGTTCAGATGTTTGTGGATTTGTCCGAGTCTATGGGCGAATTGGGCATTCTAATCAGCCGCGAGGAAGACAAGCAGCAGAAGATTCTCGACATGAACATAGACGACATGGATTTGTCGGTCAGAAGCTACAACTGCTTGAAGCGCGCCAATATTCAGACGGTAGGCGACCTTACCAGAAAGACGGAAGAGGATATGCTCAAAGTCAGAAATCTTGGCAGGAAATCTCTGGACGAAGTTATTGCACGGCTTGAAAGCTTCGGTCTCGGACTCAAATTGAAAGAAGATTAGGAGGAAAAACCACAAATGCAAAGAAAACTAGGAAAAGCCACGGACCAAAGGCTTGCTTTATTGAAAAATCAGGTTTCCTACCTATTGTGGAACGGCAAAATAGAGACCACTCTGGCAAGAGCCAAAGAGGTGCAGAAGCTGGCTGAGAAAAATCTTACGCTTGCAATAAATACGTATCAGGACGTCGTGAAGGTACAGAAAACCAAAGTAGTCAACGGCAAGGAAACAAAGGTTGACGTCATCAACGACGGTCCCAAAAAGCTTGCGGCAAGAAGAAAGCTCATCTCCAATCTTGTCGACATTCAGGAAACCAAAGGACAAAAGGAGAGCAAGAGCGCTTACAATCTGAGAACAAAGGACATCAAGATGCCTTTGATAGAAAAGATTTTCAACGTTTACGCTCCCAAATTCGCAGAGCGCTCCGAACAAATCGGTCAGAAGGGCGGCTATACCACCATTCACAAGCTGGGTATGCGTCGCGGCGACGCTGCGGAAATGGCAATCATCGAAGTATTGCCCATCTGAATTATTGCATGAAAAAACAGCGCGTTTACCGCGCTGTTTTTATTTTCAGAGAAACGAAGGAAAAATAAGGTCAATCACAAGTCCAAGCGCTGTTGAAAGCAAATAAAGGGAAACGACTATAAGCAAATTTTGTTTAAGGTTTTTGTTTTGCTTGAAAAGTACCGTCAGAGCGATTCCCGCGTTTACCGATAGTCCCGCAAACGCGCTGCCGAAGGTCAGCCCTTCGGTTATGTACAGCTCGGTCAGCACCACACTGCTCGCGCAGTTGGGTATGAGCCCCACAAGCCCGGCAATAAAAGGCTGGAAATATCCCGTGCCCGCAAGCACGTTGTGCAGCCATTGCTCTCCCGTATAGAACAGAAGCAGTCCGAAAAGCACGTTGACAATCAAAATAAAAGCAAATATTTTAAGAGAATGCACCATCGGATGAAAGACGTAATTCTGCCAGAAATTGTGCCGTTTTTCTATGTGATGATGGCAACAGCCTATGTCGTCGCTTTCTTTTTCCGCTTGTTCGTCGTCGATGTCTTTCTTGTCTAAGGACGCATCGGCAATTGTTGCAGTTTCTTCGAGTGTCTTTTTTCCGCCGCAGACGAGGTAGGCGCCGTAACCGACTGCCACCGCGGCTGCGAATTTCGCCAGCAGAAGCGGCCACAGCTTGCTCCATCCTGCGGGATTTGCCAGCAGAATAGGGATTGCCTCGTCGCTCGTGCTGATGTAAACGGCAAGAAGCGTACCCACGGACAAATATCCTTTGGCAAACAGATTGGTCGCCATTACCGAAAAGCCGCATTGCGGCACGAGCCCTATGCCCGCGCCCAACAAAGGAGCGAATCCGCCCCGCAAAGCTCTGCCGGATTTCAGTTTTGCCGAAGTTTTCGTTTCCAGAATTTCGATAAGCACGTATACGAGAAACAAAAAAGGCAGTATTTTCAGACTGTCCAGCAGAGCGTCCAACAATACTTCACCCATGCCGCTATTATACATCAAAATTATTTTTCGGGCAATCGAATAGGCAGGCAAAAGGCGCGAACAGATTGTTGAGATATAAGCGTGTTTGTCGAAAGGCGATTGTGTAAATATTTTTTGTAATTGAATAAATATGCAAATTGTGCATATTGGCGCCGACAAAAGTTTTTATATACAATACACAAAATCGATATGTTTTTCGTGAAATTTCCAACATAAATGTACGTTTATATAGACAAAATTGAAACTTTCATAACTATATCACTCAAAAACCATTGGAGACGAGTAGTATATAAGAAATTAATTAAAGCTATAATTAGTGAAAAAAATTCATAAAAATCAATTGAGGCAGGGCGTCGGGAGACAAAAATATGAATAAATTTCATATTTTTACCCGTTTTACATCAAGGAAGAAAGTATTGGCTTAAAAGCGAAAAGGCGGCGGGGGTTTCCATTATTTGGCAGCTTTATGCGGTCGGCAAGGATTGACTTTTTAAGGGCGGCGGAGATATAATAGGCTCTAAACTTATCCGATTCGTCCTTTGGGTACAGGATAAATTTTTTCAGGAGGTTCCACAATGAGAAACAAAAAAGTGTTGACTTTGTTGTTGGTCATGCTGATGGTGTGCACCACCGCCGTTGCGGCGTACGTGCCCGCTTTCAACGCAGGATACAACGCATCGAAAAACACAGGGACGACGACTGGCGGCTCCGGTCTCAACGACGGCGTCACCGTAACCGACGTTACGGACAAGTACAAAACCGGCTTGGTTGCGGACGCTCTCAACACGGACGCAATGCTCACCGCGTCCGACGTCGCCGAATTGACGGGAGACCAATCGCCCGTATTTTCGTCTGAGGACGAGGTATGGGTTATTGTGCAGCTTTCGGACGATTCGCTCGTTACCAGATACAACAAGGGAGAAAACGAAAAATATTCTTCCATCGACAAATATCTGGAGAGCTCGTCGGCAAAAGGTCTGGCTGCCGTGCTTGAAGCAAAGCAGACTGCTCTTATGGCAAAGCTGTTGAAAGCGGGCATCGCAATTGAGTTCAAATACAATTATACATCGGTCATGAACGCTTTTGCCGCAAACGTCAGATACGGAGATATTGCCAAGATAAAGGCGTATAACGACGTCGAGAACGTCATCGTTTCCGAGCTTTACGCCGAGCCTACGGTAGACGTTACGGAAAACTTTGTCAATGTGTATGAATCTACCGGTATTTTCAACAGCTCCGGCTCCGGCTACGCGGGAGAAGGCATGGTGGTTGCCGTGCTCGACACGGGTATTAACAGAATGCACGAGGCTTTTCAGCATCAGCCCGACCCGGAAACAATGGCAATGAACAGGGAGTACGTCTCCTCTATGCTTGCGTCCGGCAAGCTCAAAGCCAGCTCCATTTACAACGGACTGAGCGTTGACGACGTTTATTACAGCGACAAAATCCCTTATGCTTTCGACTATGCCGACGACGACCCCGACGCTTATCCCGGCAGCAACCCTCACGGCGTTCACGTTTCCGGCGTTATATTGGGAAAATCCGACGTGATTACCGGCGTTGCTCCCGAGGCTCAGCTCGCTACCATGAAGGTTTTCAGCGAGGAGCACTCCGGCGCCTATCAGATGGACATACTTGCCGCTATCGAGGACAGCGTTGCTTTGGGCGTTGACGCAATCAACATGAGCTTGGGTTCGACCTCCGGTTTTGCGTCCGGCGGAGAGTCCGGCATCATCGACGGCGTATTCAATTCCGTCAGAGAAGCGGGTATTACCCTTTGCGTTGCGGCGGGCAACGAATACAACTCCTATATGAACAGCGCCTACGGCAGCTCCGCTTTGACAAGCAACCCCGACACGGGTACAATAGGCAGCCCGGGCAGCTATTATTCCTCTTTCACCGTTGCGTCTATAAGCGGCGTCAAGACTCCTTACATAGTCGCCAACGGCGAAACTGCGGCTTACTTTGACAATGCGGTCAACCCTCAGAGCGTAGAGTACGATTTCTTCGACATGCTCCTCGGCGAACAGCAGAGCAGAGTGTTTGAATATGTGACCGTACCCGGCATAGGCTATCCTTCGGACTATGACGCGTTGAGGAGCAGCGGAATAGACATCAGCGGCAAGATTGCTCTTGTCAAGCGCGGTACTTCCAGCTTTGAAGAAAAGGCGTCGGCGGCATACGCTGCGGGCGCGGCAGGTATAATTATTTACAACAACACGACGGGTATGATAAGAATGTCCATAGGTAAAGACCTCGACATCGCAGCCTGCTCGATAAACAAGGAAGTGGGCGACATTCTTGCAAGTCGCCAGACGGGAACCATGGAGGTCAACAGAGCCAACCTCGCAGGTCCTTTCATGTCCGATTTCAGCTCCTGGGGACCTTTGCCCAGCCTGACGCTCGAACCGGATATCACCGCACACGGCGGCGACATTCTGTCTGCCGTTACGGGTTACGACCAATACGCCATTCAGAGCGGAACCAGTATGGCTACGCCCAACCTCGCAGGCGTCGTTCTGCTTGTGAGACAGTATTTGCAGGAAAAATATCCCGACATCACGGCGTCGCAGCTGTGGTCGATGACTCAGCAGCTCATCATGAGCACGGCTACAATCGCTTACAACGAAGAGGGCAATCCTTATTCGCCCCGCAAGCAGGGCGCGGGACTTGCCAACCTTGACGGCGCGCTCGCGACGCAGGGATACTTGACGGTGGACGACAGCGATTACGCCAAGCTGTCTCTTTACGACGACCCCGAGCGCACGGGCAAATACGAGCTTGACTTCAACGTGGTAAATATCGGAACCACTACGCTTAACTACACGCTCAACACCAAGGTAATGACCGAGCAGTGCACCTACGTCAGGGACTACAAGGTTTGGACGATTCTTGAAAAGGCGTATATGTTCACCGACAGCAAGATAGAGGTCAGTGTGACAAACGGCACGTACAACGGTTCCACCAACACGGTTTCTGTCCCCGCAGGTCAGACCGCAAAGCTCAAGGTGACAATCACTCTTGCCGAAAACGAAATAAAATATCTCGAAGACAATTTTGAAAACGGAATGTATGTGGAAGGCTTCGTGGAACTGCTTGCCGGAGAGGGCGGCGTAGATTTGTCTATACCTTACCTCGCTTTCTACGGAAGCTGGCTTGACCAGAAAATGTTCTGGGAAGACTACTACGAAGTGGAAGAGTCGGCAAACGACGCGTCGGTGCTGGACGAAGACAAAGTGCAGGCTTTGATTTATCCCACCACTCCGCTTGCCGCGCTTGAACCGTTCCTCGACGAAGAAGGCGAGTGGAACGCTTATCTGCTTCCTTTCGGCATGTACCCCTACACGCTGCCCGACGACGAAAAGGCAATCAACCCCGACACCGAAAAAGCGGCTCTCACTTATGACGAGGACGGACTTTTCGCGCTGTATCAGGTTTATATGAACATGGTTCGCGGCGGCAAAAAGGTGGACTTCACCATTACCAACAAGATGACGGGAGAAGTCATCCACGAGGAATCCTTTGAAAACGTGAGAAAGGCGGGTCTCGGAAGTCCCACGTTCCTTTACAACGGAAACAGTCTCGAAGAGGACGTCGATTTCTATGACCAGCTGCTGCTCACGCCCAGCAAACTTTCTCTTGCCAACAACACGCAGTACACGGCTACCATTACGGGATACGTGGACTACAAGGACGGAATAGTGCCCAACAACACCTATTCCTTCGATTTCAGAATAGACAACGAGTGCTCCGTGCTGACGAAAGTCGAGTATCGTACCGAGATTGAAAGAGACGACAAAGAGAATCCCATACATACCTATATGGATATGTACGTCTATGACAATCAGTATGCGGCGGCGGTTCTTCCCTGCTTTATAACCGGAGAAAACGAAAACGCAACTCTTCAGATGCTGACAAGCCACGCTATTCCCGTAAGAGGAGAGAGGAGAAGCGTAACCAAAGTGTCCTGGGATATAACCGAGTACTTGGATTATGCCGACGAGAATTACGACTTCTTCTTCATACAGCTTACCGACTATGCGCTCAACACCAGTATGTTTGCCGTTACGCTGCCCAGAGACGTTACAGACGTTCAGCTGAAAGAAACCGAGCTGACTCTGAGCGTAGGGGAGCTGTACGAGGTAACTCCCATTGTCACTCCCGACGACCAGTGGACGGACGGCTTTGTTTGGAGCAGCAGCAACGAAAATGTCGTCAAGGTGCAGGACGGTGAAATTTACGCCGTCGGAAAGGGTACCGCCACTGTGACGGTCGTGGACAAAGACACGCTCCTGAACGACGAACCCCGCTGGGAGGGCGCTGCCACAATCAGGGTAACCGTGCTAGGCGAGGGCGACGAGGGCTATGTCGCGCAAAAAGCTCCCGCATTGGAGGACATAGAAGCTACTTTCTATGAATATCTCTATGCGCACGACAGAGTGGACGACGACGATTGGAATCCTGATTATCCCCGATTCATAACCGGTACGGTAAAGATTTATCCGGGCGAGAAAATCAAAATAGACTATGTCGTGGAGCCTTGGTACATAGATTTGTCCAACTATGACATAGAATGGAAATCCAGCAACACGCGCTATGTTACTTACAGTCAGGACCAGTACGGAAACGACGAAATAACTGCCGTCAAGGAGGGAAGCGCTACCGTTTCCATAACGCTTCGTCCCAAAGCAGGTTCGGGTATATCCGGCGTGCCGTTCTCCGCATATATAAATATCGAAGTGCTTGACCCGTATATAATATCCAACTATGTTCTGACGCGTTATTACGGCGTGGGCGAGCTTATCGACGGCGTTATGACTGCCGAGCTGCCCGACGACGAAATGTACACGGATATAGGCGACGACGCGTTTGTGGGGAACACTTCAATCGAGAAGGTGATTATTCCTCAGGGCGTGGGCAGCATAGGCAAGCGTGCATTTAAAGATTGCAAAAACCTCAAAGAGGTTGTGTTGCCCGAGCACGAGACGGCAGGCAAGACGGAAGCTCTTACCACCATAGGCGAAGAAGCATTCTTGGACTGCAAGCTGCTTGCGAAAATCAATATAGGCTCCGGCGAAGGCTGCGCGCCCGTCAATACGATTTTCAGCAGAGCGTTTATGAACTGCAAACGCCTGACAGATGTCGATTTCAGCTCGATAAGCTGGCTTGGCGACAGCGTGTTCGAGGGCTGTGTGGCAATCAAGACGGTCAATATCCCTTACCTTGCGGCGGTCGGAACCAACGCGTTCGGCGGTTGCAGCTCTCTGACCTCTGTCGAGATGAGCGTCAACACGGCTATGGGAGAGGGAATGTTCAGGAACACTTCTATAACACGTGTTACCATTCCTCAGAGCAAGGTTGCCGCAATGGCTTTCTACGGCTGTTCGAGACTGTCCGAAGTCAACTTTACCGGCGCGGTTACGGAAATCGGCGACAGCGCGTTCAACGGTTGTTCCAATCTTTCCAAAGTGTCCTTCACGGCGGACGCGACGCTTGAAAAAATCGGCGTGAGCGTGTTTGCGGGAGCAAGCAGGCTCAAATCCTTCAACGTGGCAAGCGGAAACGCCAATCTCGTGCTTTCCGACGACAAGGCGGTTGTTTACAATGCCGACCGGACGGAAATCGTCATGATGGCGCCGGGAGTTAGCTACAACGGCTACACCTTTGCTTCTACGTTAAAATCGCTCGGACGCGGCATTTTCAGCGGCAGAACCGAGATAGGCGACCTTGATTTGAGCAACACCTCAATTGAAGTTATCGGCGACTACGCTTTCTACGGTTGCACCGGCTTGACTGAAATCATTTTCCCCGAAACTCTTAAGAGAATCGGCGAAGGGGCTTTCGGAGTCTGTTACAATCTGTTTGAAATCAACATCCCCGCAGGCGTTGAGGTCGGCGCGCGCGCTTACTACAACTGCGTGCAAAGCAACAGCCAAGGTCAGATTGTGAGCGGTCCCAATAAAATTACGATAGGCGACGGCGCCGTTATCGGACAGGAAGCGTTTGCTGTTTGCGAGGGAGTTTTCTCGCTCGAACTCGGCAATGACGTTACGCTCGGCGCAGGTGCGTTCTACCTGTGCAGCAATCTGGGCAGGGGAACGGTTGAGCTCGGAAATCTGACGGAAATCCCCGAAGCCTGTTTCGGAATGAACCTGTCGCTTGAAAATATCGACCTGTCCGGCGTCAAGAAAATAGGCGCAAATGCGTTTTCCACCAACTACAACGGTCAGGTGACCGGCGGCTCCCTGACAGAGATTGACCTCTCTTCCGTTGAAGAACTTGGCGATTACGCTTTCTTCGGACAGACGTCGCTGGAAGACGTGACGTTGGGTTCGGAACTCAAAGAAATCAACAAATACGCTTTTGCTTATTGCGTCACTTTGACCGAGATTAATCTCGATAACGTAGAGATAATCAGAGAAGGCGCGTTCTTCAACAACATAGGTTCGGTCAATCTGACGGACACTTATCCCGGCGCAGGTCTGACGGAGCTTGATATGCCCAACTTGCGTATTGTGGAAGCCGGCGCTTTCGAATATGCGATATGGGTTGAAAAGGTCAATATGCCCAAGGTGGAGGAAGTCGGTGAAATGGCATTCTCCGGATTGCTTGCCACCGCAACCGACAGCAGCGGAAATCAGTGGAACGTAATCCTCAGCTCTTTGAAAGAGGTTACGCTGCCTACGGATTCCGAAATAGACGTTGTTTTGAATAACGGCGCGTTCTATTTGTCGGGCAGCCTTGAAACGATTAACTGCGAGAGAGTTGTTTCCATGGGCGACGCTGTGTTTATGTATTGCATGAGCGTCAAGGAAATCAATGCTCCCGAGTGCACGCAAATCGGCGAAATGTGCTTCTACGAAGCGGAAAGCGCTACGAAAATCCATGTTCCTCTTATTGAAGAAGTGCCTGACGGCGCGTTCTTCGGAACGGAAGCTCTTACCTCAGTCGAATTGCCCGACGTTGTGTGTTTCGGCGACGGTGCGTTCAACGGAACCGGTCTCGAAAGCTTTACTTTCACTCAGAAAGAGATTGAGTCGATAGGCGACGGAGTGTTTGCCTATGCCGAAAACCTGCATGAGTTTACCAGAACCGTCAACGGCAAGACGACCGACAGCTTCAATCTCGGCTCCGGATACTTTGTGGAAGACGGCGTACTTTACGGCACGCTGCCCAACGGAGGATATCAGCTGATTTCCTATCCCGCACAGAAGGAGGACAGAGTTTACACCGTTCTCGACAACACTGTGAGAATAGGCACCGGCGCAGGCGCGGGAAGCGCTTATCTCGAAGTTCTCGTGCTGCCCAGAACACTCAAAACCATAGGCGACTCTGCTTTCTATGATTGCGAAAAGCTCAAGACCATAGAGTTCAGGTCGTATCTCATGCCCGAGCTTGAAGGTATCAAGACCAACGACGCTACAAAGGCGTCAAACAACGTCGGAGATATTTTCCAACCCGGAGAAAACATCGTTTACTACAATATGGCGTATGAAGCCGTCTGGTATCTGTACTACAATCTCGGCGGACAGCTGGGAGTTGCCGAAGATATCGTGGCAATCGTACCCGAAAACGGAGTTGGCTATGATAATTGGTTGACAGATGTGTATTTTGACTATATTATTAAAGGTGCGAATGCAAAAGCCGACGAAACCGTTTTTGCGGAAGAGTTGATAAACGCTCTCCCCGGCGTCAGAAACATGACACTCAAAGACGAGACGGCGGTCGTGGCGGCGAGAGCGGCTTACAACGCGATACCCACCGCAGAGCAGAGGTCGATGATTGCTTCGGCATACAACACTTTGGTTGCCGCCGAAGAGAGGATTAAGGAACTTAAAGCAAGTTCTACGAATCCAGGCGAGCCTACCGACCCCGAGACTCCCGTTGTAGACGAAAAGGACGAGACCATCAAAAAGCTGAAAACCACGGTTATCGTACTTGCAATCGTTGCCGGCGTGATTGCGCTTGGTTTCGTGGCTTACGTCGTGTTCGACATTGTCAGGAAGAACAAAGCCGTTTGCGCAGAGGCAAAAGAAGTTGAGGACAAGAAAGAAGAATAAACTTTCCTGAACTTAAACTGTGCTTTGGAATTTCTCCCCCGCAGGACTCAAAGTCCTGCGGCGGGAAGAGGAGAAATAGATGAAAAGCAAAAAATTTCTAATTGTTATTCTGCTTATAGGCGTTTGCCTGCTGTTTGCGGGTTGCAAGCTTCGCGACCACGTGCAAATGGAGGAAAGTGTTCTCGGCGAAGGGTATGACCGCGTGGTTACTCTTGAATTCAACGGCGGCAGTGTGAATCATTACGAATATGTAAAGTATTACTGCAAGAGCGGTACGAAAATCAATGAGCTTCCCTCCGCGTGGTTTCCCACAAGGGTAGGTTACGAAGTTATCGGCTGGTATATCAAACCCTCGGCGGACAGCGACGTTGCCGACATCGACAGCTGGGAAATATGGGACTTCAACACCGACACGGTGACGGAAGACGTAACGCTCGTTGCAAGATGGAGAATGCTGCGCAGCTTTTCTTTCGGATATTATGATTTCATCGCTCCCGAAGAAGGCGGCGAGGCGGTCAAAACCTGGGTGGAAGTCAAAAGCCTGTACAAAGGAATTGACGGAACGGAGTTTATATGCGGAGAAGTGTCTCAAAGCGATTACACCGGAATGAAAAACAAGTTCACCGGCAAGACGCTGCTCAGCGGCTTCAATTCCGAACAGCCTTTCTATGCCGACGAGGCGTTGACGCAGGAGCTTGACTTGGGAAGCCTTGCTCACCCGGTCACCACCGAATCCGACCTTTCGGAAGATATGAGCAACGTGGTATACAGAATTTACTGCAAGTATCTTGAAGGAACCTGGACTATTCTTGATTCCGAATCGAAAGTGTCGCTTGGCAACGGAAATTATTATCTTGTGGACGACGTCACTCTCAAGACGGAGAATTTGTATATCAACAACGATATGGAGCGTGACGATTGCACTGTTTTCAATCCTTCGCTCAGATTTACCGGCACGATAAAGGGCAACGGTCACAAAATTATATTCAAAGAGCCTTTACAGCCCGTTTATCAGCGTCAGAGCACTCTGTTTATAGGATTTTTCGGAGTTCTGGACGGAGCGACGATTGAGGATGTGACTTTTGAGGGCATGAACATGAATATAGCTTTGCCTTCGGGCAGCAATGAGAGCATAAGGTTCGGTTTCCTTGCGGGAAATATAATAAACTCTACGCTCAAAAACGTCACGTTAAGCGGCACGCTCACCATTGAGAACACCGAGGGCAACAACGGTATCAGGGAATTGATAAACAGTGACGTGTGGTTCGGACAGAAAGACGAAGCGACGGTTGTGGAAGGATGCAATTTCGATATAGACGTAACCGACAATCGTCAGAGTAAAACTTAAACTTTAAGCGTTGAGCTTTTAGAATAAATTTCAAAACGGAGGTTTCAAAATGAAAAAACTCAGACTCACAAGACTTTTGGCTGTGATTCTTGCGCTTATCATGGTGCTTCCTCTCTTTGCGGCTTGCAAGAAGAAAACATATGATAATGAAAAAGACCAGCTGGTTGTCGGACTTGAAGAGCCGGACGGCGTTTTCAACAGTTTCTTCGCAACGTCGGGAAACGACACCACGGTTGCCGGTACGGTTGCCGCCAGCATGATAAGCATGGACAAAAACGCTAAAATCGTTTGCGGACCCGAATATCCCAGCGTGGCGTTGGACTTCATGTCGAAAGTTACTTACGACCCCAACAATCCCAATTCGACTACTGTTCAGGACGGCGTAACCTACACGGATTATTATTTCGTGCTTAAAAACAAGGTCAAGTTCAGCGACGGAACGCCTTTGACCATGAAAGACGTTCTGTTCACCTATTACGTTTATCTGGATACTTCTTACATAGGTTCCAGCACGATGTATTCGACTGATATTATCGGTCTTCAAGCATACAGAACCCAGACCGAGGACGAAAATGCTCAGGAAAACCTCGACAATCAGATGATGCAATCTGCCGTTCAAAGACGCAGCGCCCTTGTTGAAGCATACAAAGATATAAAACTGAACGACTATAACGACAACCTTACCGCAGCGGGTCTGAAAGACGAAATGACCGTTACTGTGGACGCGGACGGCGTCAGACATTATAGCCTTAAAAGCGCCATGCGTGACAAAATCAGAGAGCAGTATCCTGCTACCGAAGACACCGAGTATGAAAAAGGTCTGGATCTCGCTGCCGACTACGAATATGTCGCTCAGACTTTCTATGAGGAATTGGAGACGGATTACAGCAACAATATGGGCGCCTGGGATACAGACGACCTCCGCGACCTCATACTCAACGACACTCAAATGTTCCTCTATGCGGAAGGATTTATTCAGGACGAACTGAACGATCAGGGGCAGTGGAGACCTTCTAAGGATCACCAGTACAGAGATTGGACCGACGATAGAAAAGACGAAGCCATCCGTATGGTTTTCACAAACAAAATGCCGGTCGAGTTTGAAAGCATAGTCACCGAGTGGGCGACCGCCATGACTGTTTTGGAGCAGTTCAAGGCTGAGGCTTACACGTTCTATCTGGATGCAAACAAAGGCAATGTGCCTAACATCAAAGGCATAACCTGGAACAAGCAGTGGCTTGCCGACGACCCCGCTTCCGTTTATCTCGATACCGATATGCTTCCCGATTCCGAAATACTCAACAAGGAAGCAAAGACGATAACAATCACCAACGACAACGGCGTCACCACCACTTATCCATTGGCTGAGTACGATGCAAACGGAAACGTCGTCAGCGGTTACGAGGTTATAAAAATCCGTATAAACGAGGTTGACCCCAAGGCGGTGTACAACTTCTCCATTTCTCCCATGCCCATGCATATCTATTCGCAACAGGAGCAAATCAACGAGTGGGACGGACTGACCAATTTCGGCGTCAAAATGGGAGACGTCAACTTTATGGCTGACATGAGAAAAATCACCATACCTGTCGGTGCAGGCGTTTATCAGGCGTCCAATGCCGCGGGTACGGTTACCGGTTCCGCTCTCAAATATGAGGACTTCTACACCGGCTCATCCGTTTACTTTGTGAGAAACGAGTATTTCTATACTCTGTTCAGCGGTTGGGACCCTGCGACTCAGACGGAAATATACAAGAAGAGAGATATGTCCAAGCCCGACGAGTTTGCTTATGTCACTTGTTCCGAAGAGGACGCAAAGTCCAACAACGCGAAAATCAAACGCTATCACTACTATGTAATCAACTCCATGAAAATGTATTCTTCATTGCTGGCGGGCAGTATGCATTATGCCGCTCCTTCCGCAAAACAGGATACGATAAACGACCTTAACACAAACAAAAAGGTCAGAAAAGAATTTGACTATATCACCGTCGACAATCTCGGTTACGGCTACATCGGTATTAACGCCGGACAAAAAGGATTGGAAAACGTCCATGTAAGAAGAGCGATAGCTCATGCGATAGACCTTGACCTGTTCCTCAACTATTATCCCGGCGGACTTGCAAGCATTATTTACCGCGGTATGTCGTCCGTGAGCTGGGCTTATCCAGAGGGATTGACGGAAGCTTATTATCCTTACGATAAGACGGAGACTAAGAGCAAGATAAAGTCTGAACTCGATTTGGCTGTTGCCGACAATTATCTTACGACAGACGGAGACACGTATTACTACGGCGGAAAACCGCTCAAACTGACCTTTACTATATCCGGCGACACTCAGGACCACCCCGCTTATCAGGTGCTTTACAACGCGGCTGAAATACTCAACAACAACTTCGGCACCGATATCACCGTCAAAACGGATATCTCCGCTTTGAGAAAGCTGGCTACGGGCAGTCTGCAAGTGTGGGCGGCGGCGTGGAGCTCCACGGTCGACCCCGATATGTATCAGGTTTGGCACAAGGATTCCAAAGCAACAAGCGTTTGGAACTGGGGTTACAGAGAAATTCTTAACGATTCAAATGCCAATTTGTTCTCGTTTGAAAGAGGAGTTATCGATACGCTTTCGGATTATATAGAAGAAGCTCGTACAATGCTCGAACAGAATGCGAGAGCTGTTATTTACGAGATGGCGCTCGAACAGGTAATGGAGCTTTGCGTTGAAATACCGACATATCAGAGAAAGAATCTGTATGTTTTCAACAAAAATGTTATAGACGCAGACACTTTGCTTACCTCCGAAGACCCTAATTCCGTACAGCAGGTCACTCCTTATCAGGACCCTATGAGCAGAGTCTGGGAAGTAAGTTTTGTAAATCAAGACTGAACGATGCCTGATTTATAAAAATTATGCGGGGGAGGGATACCTGCTCTCCCCCACGTAAAATTAAGGAGCATATATGTTCAAATACATAGTCAAAAGATTGCTGCTTTCAATATTGATTTTGTTGGGTATTTCAATTATACTTTACATTTTAATCAGGCTCATGCCCGACGATTTCGTAAGCAAGCAGATACAGAATATTGTTGCGGGAGGAAGCGAGGTCACTCAGGAAATGATTGACGCCCTTTATGAAGCGTACGGACTGAACGGTACGTGGGCAGAGGGTTACATCAATTGGCTGGGGAACTTTGTGACCGGAAACTGGGGAGATTCCTTTGTTTACGCCCGTCCCGTCGCCGACGTTATCGGTCAGTTTATGTGGATATCCTTCGGCATCTCCGCCGTTTCGTTGGTATTCCAATTTATTATTGCAATTCCTTTGGGAGTGACTGCCGCTACTCACCAGTACGGAGTCGTTGACTATACGGTTACCGTTCTCGTTATCATCGGTATATCGTTGCCCGCGTTCTTTTTCGGCAAATTTTTGCTGACCATTTTCGGCAAGGGCTACGGCGGTCTTGAAATTCTGCCTTCGAGCGGTTTGAAAGATACGACTCAGACTCTTACCGGTTTTGCCAAATTCGTGGATTTGATTTATCACTTGATACTTCCTATGTTTGTTTTGACCATTCTTTCGGTCGGCGGACTTATGAGACATACGAGAACCAATATGCTCGAGGTTTTAAATTCCGACTACATAAGAACTGCGAGAGCCAAAGGTCTGTCCGAAAAGAAGGTCGTCTACAAGCATGCTTTCAGAAATACAATGATTCCGTTGGTCACAATGCTTGCGGGTACTCTTCCCGGATTGTTCGGCGGCGCTATGATTACGGAGCAGGTGTTCAATTTGGACGGTATCGGAAACAAGGCTTACAGAGCTATGATTGACGGCGACATACCGTTTACAATGTCTTACAATATGTTTATTTCCATTATGACCGTTTTGGGCGTGTTGCTTTCCGACTTGGCATACGGTCTGGTTGACCCCCGCGTCAAGATTGGAAAATAGGAGGATTGAAATGGAAGAAAAAGATAAGAATTTAGTTCAGGAAACCTCCGAAAACGCCACATTGAATGAACAGATGGAGGAGGAGAGAGAGTTTCTTTCCGACAAGGCAAAAATCATGTCACCGGGCAGACTTGTGGCAAAAAGATTTTTCCGTTCCAGACTGTCGGTTGTCGGTTTGGTAATACTTATCGCGCTTTACGTATTGAGTTTTGTCGGACCGTGGTTTACGGGTTATCATTACAGCGAAATAGACCAGAATCCCGGAAATATAAAATATTCCTTTAATTATGTTTCCGACGGAGACTACTATCTGATTCTTGAGGACATTCCAACACAGAACATAAACGACCCCCCCAGCTCCAAACATTGGCTGGGCACCGACGGCAAAGGTCGCGACGTGCTGACCAGAACGTTCTGGGGAGGAAGAATATCCATGACGCTGGGCTTTGTCGTTATTTTGTTGGAAGGCATTATCGGAATTGTGCTTGGCGGGATTGCCGGCTATTTCGGGAAATGGGTTGACCAGCTCATCATGCGTATAGTGGATATATTTATGTGCGTCCCCACATTTCCGATTATGCTGATTGCCGGTACCTTGCTCGACGCTTATGAAATAAACGGCATGTCGCGTATTTACTGGCTGATGCTTGTTCTGACGATTTTCGGCTGGTCGGGCATTGCCCGTTTGGTGCGCGGTCAGATACTCATGTTGAGAGAGCAGGAGTACATGATTGCGGCGGAGGCGACGGGGCTGTCCACGTCAAGAAAAATATTCAAGCATCTGATTCCCAACGTCATGCCGCAGCTTATTGTTTCCATGACGATGGGACTGGGCGGAATTATTATTTCGGAAGCCACTCTCAGCTATCTGGGACTCGGCGTTCAGGAGCCTTACGCTTCCTGGGGAACAATGATAAATGCCATCAAGGATATGGAAAGCGAGGTTTATCAGATTGCGTATCAATGGATTCCGCCCGGAATCTGTATCATACTCGCTGTGCTTGGCTTCAACTTTGTAGGCGACGGCTTGCGCGACGCTTTTGACCCGAAAATGAAGAGGTAACGGTTATGGATGAAAAGAAAAATAAAAATAATCTGGAAGTAACTGAGACCGCGGAGGAAAAGGTAGAAAAGGCGGGCGAACAGACTGAGCAGGAAGAAAACTTCTTCAAAAAGACCTGGAACAGGGTGCGTAAGCTGTTCAAAAAGGACGAGGAAGTCAGCAAGCATTACATTTCCGCCAAGGAATCCCGCCGCATATCCAAAGAGAACCTCAAAATTACTTTGGAGTTTGAAAAGAAAAAACGCAGAAAAAACGTGCCCGAGAGCGAGTATCTCACGGAAATGAAAGACCCGCAGAATGTCGTTGAGTTTGACGACCTTCACACCTACTTCTTTACGGACGTGGGTGTGGTCAAGGCGGTTGACGGCGTTTCCTTCAATATACCCAAAGGGAAAATCGTCGGCGTTGTCGGCGAATCGGGCTGCGGCAAGAGCGTGACTTCGCTTTCGCTTATGCAGCTTGTTCAGGCGCCTCAGGGGCAAATTGTTTCCGGCTCCATTCGTTTTGAAGGAACGGATTATTCTTACGACGAAAAACGCAACAAGATTCCCATTTACAAGCTGGATGAAAACGGAAATCAGGTTTTTGACGAAAAGGGAAAGCCCGTGATTGAAACAAACGAGTTCGGCGTTCCTCAGTACAAAACCGAGCGCAAGGTTTTCGACATAGCCAAAATGCCCAAATACGAAATGCACCGTATCAGGGGCAATTTGGTCGCCATGATTTTCCAAGAGCCTATGACAAGCTTAAATCCCGTTTTCACAATCGGAAATCAGCTTGACGAGGTGACTCTGCTGCACGTTGAAGGCGCGACGAAGGAATACGCCAAAAAGCGCAGCATAGAAATGCTTGAGCTTGTCGGCATAGCCATGCCGGAAAACATTTACAAGCGTTATCCGCACGAGCTCAGCGGCGGTATGCGGCAGCGCGTTATGATAGCCATGGCGCTTATCTGCAATCCCGAGCTTATCATCGCGGACGAGCCTACGACGGCTTTGGACGTCACTATTCAGGCTCAGATTCTCGACCTGCTGCGCGAAATCAAGAACAAAATAAACGGCAGCATCATGCTGATAACTCACGACTTGGGCGTTATTGCCGAAATGGCGGATTACGTAGTTGTCATGTATGCCGGCAAGGTGATTGAACGCGGCACCGCTCTGGAAATTTTCCAAAATCCTTTGCATCCTTACACTATGGGACTGCAAAAGAGCAAGCCTGCCGTAAACAAAAAAGTGGAAAGGCTTTACAATATTCCCGGACAGGTGCCTAACCCTGTCAATATGCCGTCCTATTGTTATTTTAAAGACAGGTGCGACAAGTGCATAGGCAAGTGCAACGGCGAATATCCTCCCATGATACAGGTTACGCCTACGCACAGCGTTTCGTGCTATCTCTACAACGAGAACAAAAAGGAGGGTGAGTAAGATTATGGAAGAAAAGAAAAATCAAGCCCTCAACGACGCTGTTGAGAATGAAGAAAATGTTGCGGTCGCCGCCGAAAGCGGCCCTGCCTCCGACGACCTGTGCCTGACAGATGAGGAAAAGGGAAAGCTGCTAGTTGTAAGAAATCTCAAAAAATATTTTCCGCTTAAAACGGACTTTTTCGGCAGACCTCTGTCTTACGTACGCGCTGTCGACGACGTTTCGTTCACCGTTGAAGCCGGCAAAACGATAGGTATAGTCGGCGAGTCCGGATGCGGCAAGACGACTATGGGGCGCACAATTCTGCGTCTGCACAGCGTCACCGACGGTCAGGTTATTTTTGACGGAAAAGACATAAGCAAGCTAAAACCCAAAGAGCTGCGCGCGTTGCGTCCTCAGATTCAGATGATTTTCCAGGACCCGTATTCCAGTCTTTCGCCCCGTATGCCGGTCGGCGAAATCATAGGAGAAGCGGTCAGAGAGCACAACATTGTGCCAAGAGAGCAGTATAGGCAGCACATTCTCGACACGATGAAGAAGTGCGGTTTGCAGACTCACTACTTTGAAAGATATCCGCACGAGTTCAGCGGCGGTCAGCGCCAGCGTATCTGTATTGCGCGCGCGCTTGCCTTAAAGCCCCGTCTTGTCATCTGCGACGAGCCTGTTTCGGCGCTCGACGTGTCCATTCAGGCGCAGATAATAAATCTGCTGGAAGATTTGCAGCGCGACATGAATCTCACTTATATATTTATTTCGCACGACTTGTCCGTCGTGGAGCATATAAGCGATTATGTAGGCGTCATGTATCTGGGCAGCATGGTGGAGTACGGACCGAAGGAAAAGATTTTTTCAAATCCTATGCATCCTTATACAAAAGCTCTGTTCTCGGCTGTGCCCGTGCCCGACCCGACCGTCAAAATGAACCGTATCATACTAAAAGGCGACATTCCGTCACCCGCGAATCCGCCTTCGGGCTGCAAGTTTCATACCCGTTGTTCGGAATGTATGGATATCTGTTCCAAGGTTGCGCCCAATTACATCGAGTACGAAAACGGTCACAAGGTCGCCTGCCATCTGTATTCGCAGAATATCGGCGGCGTTGAGTCGGACCAAACGACCGCTGCCGAAACGAGCGAAAACGCTTAATAAAACTTACTTTAAAGCCCCGTGTTCAGCGGGGTTTTTTATTTCCCGGAATCGTTTTGTAAACAATAAAATCCGTTGATTATTTGAAAATCCTTACGGTTGATTTCGCGAGGTTTGAGACTGAATACGTAGCTGTGGTCGAAATCCGGAAAGTTAGTTGGTTGTTTCGTAAAATAAGTTCGCGTCTTGAAAAATTCGATATTTAAGGGGCGCTCCCGATAGGGGAGCGCCCCTTTCAGTCTGCCCTGAAAAAATTCCGCATGAGAAAAAACAAAATCGGATTAAACCTGAAAAAAATTTTGCTGCAAGGATTGTTTTAGGGAAAAAATATGTAACGGTTGATGTTTAAGCTAATCGAGCAGGCTAATGAAATTATTTTACAATTATTATTGGACAATTGTACAAATACATTTGAGTATGTTTGAAAAAAATTTGGTGTAGAATATGCACGGACTTTAACTTGATTTTGATTGATTATAATTGTTTATGCTTCGGAGAGTTTGGGCAGGGCTATGCCAAATCTCTATTGGGCTTCTGATTCCAAACGCCTGTCTGCTGCTTTAAAGCGCAAACAGGCGTTTGCTTTTTTTGTTTATACTTTTTGACATTGCGAAAATATTTGTTTTTAAATTTTTTTCAAATTTATGAGTGTGTTGAAAAAAGCAAAAACCATGCTGTATGGAATAATAGATTTTCCGCTTTGATTTGAGTGACGGCGTTTTTTCGGCGCGCAAGCATTGCAAGCCTTGAAGGCTGCACGGTACGGGAGTGGGTGTCAAATATCGCTTAATTGACGGTTGGAAAAGCGTTCAATCGTCTCTGTTTTCAAGTCCAAGCAAATATCCCGCCTTGACGTTGAAGGCGAGCGCAAGGTTTTTGAGATACGTTGCTTTGGGCTCGTTTTGACCTTTTTCCCAAAAATCGATTGCTTTTTGAGTTACGCCTACTCTTTGCGCGAGCGCCTTTTGCGAAAGAAAATTTTCTTCTCTGAGTTCTTTAATCCTGCTGCTTAAAATTTCCATCCCGAATATTTTAGTAGAAACCTACTTGAAAAGTCTTGACAAAGTAGAATTCTACTATTATTATAAGTTTATCTTGATTTTTTCATAGACTGAGAATAATCGACAAAATCATGAATAATACCCGAATAAATGATTAAGTCATTTATTGCATATAAGTCATAATATATTAAAACGGCATGTTTTTTTATGTTGAAATGTCGCAGTTTGACACCGTGTGAAATTCCGACGAAAGCGGCTCCTATTGATGTAAATCAAACGCGGAAAGCGTTTTAAATATCGAGGAGGTAAATCCTATGGCTAAAAAGAAACGGTTTTTGTTGCTGCTACTCGTTTGCGTGGCGGCGGCTGTGCTGCTCGCGCTGGGCGGCTGCAAGCCGAAACCTATCGAGGAAGGTCCGGAAACGGGCGTTTACTATTGTGACGCCGACGGAGAGGAGTATCAAATTGTCTTAAACAGCGGCAGCAGATTTTCCTTCGTTGTAAAAGGGGACAACAAGTCGGGAACATACGTTCTTGAAAACGGAGTTCTTACCCTGACTTTTCTCAAAGAGGAAGACGGGCAGCTCGCCGCGTCATATTCCGACGGCGGGATTGAGCTGACGTACAAAGGGGAGCGGCTTGTATTTCTGCCCAAAATTACCTATACGGTGACCTTCGACACCGACGGAGGAAGCGCGGTGCAATCGGTCTCCGTGGTAAACGGAAGGACTGTTGACAGACCTGTCGCGGAGCCGCAAAAGACGGATTGTGTTTTTGTCGGTTGGTATAGCGACAAAAACTTTACCCGACCTTATGATTTCGGTTCCGCAATTGTCTGCAACACAACCGTTTACGCAAGATTTGCCGCGGTAGTTCACGGACAGTCGGAGTACGCCGTGACTTTTGATTTGAATTACGACGGCGGCAAGCCGAGCGAAGCGGAGACTGTCGGCGGCAAGCTGCTTGAAGTTCCGTCGCCCGAGCGCGAGGGATATATATTCAAGGGCTGGTGGATAAGTATGTACGAGGACAGAGACAGACTGTCCTATATGTACGCGGACGGAATGGTTTTTTGCGAGGACACCACGCTTTTCGCCCTCTGGCAGGAAAAGGGAAGTGCGGCTTTGCCTTTGGTTTACGTCAGCGCAGAGGGTGTTTCCTGGGACGGCGCGGGCACGGCGGTCAGGCTTAAAGTAGTCAACCCGCTGGGCGCAGTCATTGTCGACGAAACTATCGGCGCGACGGCGGGCAGCTCCAAAAAGCTGGATTTTGCCAACGGCATTGCAGGCGACTATGAAATCACGCTCACCGCGGGCGACGTCACGGTTTCAAGATACTACAAAAACAAGGCGCTCAACAGAGTGTCCGATTTTTCCGTTGCGGACAACGGATTGCTTGTTTGGCGTCCCGTGCCCAATGCGACGAGATATTTCATCGACGTCGTGTGCGGCGACGAAAATCACGTTCACACTCATTTTGACAACGGCGCTTCCGTATATTTCGATTTTTCAAACTGCAAAATGCTTCCCGAAGGCATTGAGTTTGTTGTTACCGCTACTGCGGAGGGCTATGCTTCGTCCGTTTCGAGAGCGTTTGTCTATCTGCGCAAGCTGCCCGTCGTAAGCGGTCTGCATCTCGACACGGAGAGCGACCTCTTGGTGTGGGACGCGCTTGACGACGCTTCGGATTATACCGTGTCGGTAAACGGAGGCGCGCCCGTATCCACGGGAGGCAGAAACAGTTTCAGCCTCAAAGAATATTCCGGCGAAATTTCCGTCGCCGTGCGCGCGTATACGCCGGGTTTCGTTCCTTCGGACGAGGCGACGTTTGTCTTTGAAAAAAATCAGCTTGCCACTCCGTCGGGTATTGTCGTATCCGCCGACAGGATAAGCTGGAACGACGTTGCCGACGCTACGTCGTACATAGTGAGCATCGACGGCAAAAACTTCGAGACTGACGAGACCTGCCTGCCGTTTTCGGACACCGACGTTGCATGGTCGAAGGGCGGATATTATTCCCTCAAAATCAAGGCTGCGGGAGAATCCGAATCCAAGTGGAGCGACGAAACGGTTTTCGGCTGGCAGACGCAAGCTACAAACCTGCGCTATTTCAGAAACGTAATTTCCTGGGACTATGTCGCGGGCGTTTCCTCCTATGAAGTGAGGATAAACGGCGGTTCCGCTTTCGGTGTTGCGGGCGGAGTCAACTTCGCCGAGATAAAACTGACCAAAGCGGGCGAAAACCTGATAGAGGTCAGATGCGCGGACGAAAACACCGAGGACGAAAGCGAGCCGGTTTGGACTTCTCTCAAGGTGTGGGCGCATACGTTGAGCTTGAACGCTATGGGAGGCGAAGCGGTCGCCCCGCTTTATCTGGCGGTGGGCGACAAAGTGGAGCTTGCCGAAACAAGCAAAACTGGCTATGACTTCGGCGGCTGGTACAACAAAGAGGGCGGCGCGGCGGCAAACGGCGCGGAGTTTTCCGAAGAATATTTCCCGTTCAACGCCGACGTTGTTCTCTATGCAAACTGGGTTGCCCACGTTTATACGATAACTCTCGACTGCGGCGAGTTCGGCACGGTAGACGGACAGCGCACGCTTACCGCCGAGGTGGCTTACGGCAGCGATTTCGTTCTGCCCGTGCCCGACGTAAATTACGAAATAAAGGTGTTTACGTATTGGTGCGCGAGCGCCGACGGCTACGGCGTCGCTTACACTGACTCCGAAGGCCGCAGCAGGATAAAATGGTCCCACACCTCGGAAGACATCGTTCTTTACGCTTATTACGTCGACGCAATCGATTACGTCAGAGACGGCGACGGTTACGCCGTCAAGGCGGGACCGAGAATCTCGCAGGTTACCCATCTTATTATCCCCGCGACGTACACTCCCGTGCCGACGGACGAAAATCCCAATCCCGAAACGCTAAAAGTGGTTTCTATTCAGGACTATGCGTTTCTCAACTGCACCAAGCTTGTGAGCGTAAGCATTCCCAACACGGTAAGGACAATTTCTTTGACCGCGTTTGACGGATGCAGATATATCGAGCGTTATGAAGTGCGTGAAATCGAGGGGGAAATCGACCCAGTTTACTTCGCGCAGGAGGGCACGCTTCTTTACAGAAACATCGTCATGCAGGGAGAGGTGGAAATAGCTCTCGTGCCCGCGACGTTTACCGGAAGCTACCGCATACCCGACGCGGTGACAAAAATAACGCAGAACGCTTTTGCCAAAACCAAGCTGGAAGAAATCATCGTTCCCGCTTCCGTCAAGACGGTTGCCCGCGCATCGTTTTCAAACAGCACGACGCTTAAATCCATTGTTTTCGAGCAGTCGATAACGGAGGAAATTCCGCTTACCATGAGCGACGGAGCAATCGTTTCCTGCACCGCGCTTGTAAATCTCACGCTGCCCGCAAGACTTAAAAAGTTTGAAAAGGCAGAGCACGAGATTTTTTCGCTGTTCGGAAAACTTGAAAATATAAACATCGTCGGCTCCTTCGACAACGCAGCCTATTCGTCAATCGACGGAGTGCTGTTCAACGCGGCAAAGGACACCCTGCTTTATTATCCCGCCGCGCACAACAAGGACAGCGGCGTTTACACGCTGCCGACGGCGGCGCTCAACATTGCCGAAAGGGCGTTTTATACCAACCCGTCTTCAACCAAAATCAAGAGTACGGTCAAAGAGGTGTATTTACACGCCAACGTCCGCACGATAGGGGCGGAAGCGTTTGCGGAGTGCGACAGTCTGACAAAGGTTGTTTTTGTCGCGAGCGAGCGCCCCGCAGGCACAATGGTTATCGGCAGAAGGGCTTTCGCCGATTGTTCCAAGCTTGCCGAGCTGGTTTTTGAAGAAAGCGGGACAATGACAAGAGTTACGGAAACGACGGAACAAGGAGAAAAGGTCAGCTTTAAATTCGAATATACCAAAAGCTGCGGCGTTGCCCAAATCGGCGAGGAGGCGTTTGAGGGTTGCTCTTTGCAATCTCTGCTGCTGCCGTCCACGCTCACGGCGATAGGCAAAAACGCCTTTGCCGACAACTCGAAACTTAACGACATAGATTTAAGCCACGTGCGTTCAGACCTGCAATTCGGCGAATACGTGTTCAGAAACTGCCGTATGCTGGAAAGCGTGGAAATCCCCGACAATGTGGGGTATATACCCTTCAATTCGGTGTTTTACAACTGCACCAAGCTTAAAAGCTTTGTTGTAAGCCCCGACAATCCAAACTATTACGCGGACGAACAGGGGGTGCTTTACAACGCCGACGTGACCGAAATCGCTTATTATCCCGAAGGACTGACGGGCGACTACGTTATACCTGATACTATCAAGGTTATCGGCGGCGGCGTGTTTATCGGCAAAGCCAATATGGTTAAAATTACCATACCCGCAAGCGTTGTCAACATAGGCAACGGCGCGTTTGAAAGCTGCGTCAATCTTTCGGAGGTGTTGTTCGTTGAGGGAGAGGAGCTTCTCACCATAGGCGACAAGGCGTTTTACCGCTGTACGGCGTTAAAGAGCATCAAATTGCCCGAGCGTACGCTGTCATTGGGCGAAAACTGCTTCGACGGAAGCGGCCTGTCCGATATAGATTTCGGCGGAGTCCGCACAATAGCGGCAAACGCTTTCGGCAACACCAAGAGCTTGTCCGTCCTCACAATACCCGCGTCGGTGACGGAAATAGGCAAATACGCCTTCCGCAGCTCTGCAATTTCCGAAATCAAATTCGCTCCGAGGGCGACGGGGAAGGAAGAAACGCCTTTTGAACCTCTCAAATTGGGCGAAAGCGTATTCACATACTGCGCGTCGCTCAAAAAAGCGACTTTTCCCGACGGACTGACGAGCATACCAGACTCCACGTTCTACAACTGCGCCGCGCTCACTTATGTTTACGTACCCAAAACCGTTGCCAACGGCGACGACGTGGTTGCGGGGGTAAGCGGCTTTGCGCGCGCAATCGGTCCGCGTGCCTTCTATCACTGCGAAAGCCTTGCCGAAATCGAGTTCGGGCTTGGCGGCACGGGCGACCTTTCCTTTGCGGAAAGAGCTTTCTGGGGCTGCACGTCGCTCAAAACTCTCAATCTGCCCAACAGACTGCGCGGAGTGGAAAACGACTACGACGCTTTTCAGTTCGGGCTTAAACTCGCGGGAGGTTTAAGCAATCCCAACGCCGTCATGTGTTTCAGCGAATACGACGGACGCGACTGCGCCGCGGTAGAAAGCATAAACGTGGAGGAGGGAGGTCTTTACTTCTCCTCTTACGACGGAGCGCTGTATACGGCAGGCAGAAAGATGCTTGTGTTCTGCCCGCAGCAAAAGTCCGGCACGATAACAATCGCCAAAGAAGCGGAGACTTTCAGAGTCGGCTGCTTCTGGAACTGTCAGATTCTCTCCGCAATAGAGTTCGAGGAGGGAGGAACGGCGGATTTCGAGTTGCCGTCGGTAAGCGGCAGCTTCACCTATACGACGGACGCGCTGTTCTACAATTGCTACAAGCTGTCCTCCATAGCTTTCCCCGCGCGTCTCGTTAAAATAGGCGACAACGCGCTTTATTGGGGCGAGGCGATTGCGGGACGCTCGAACCACAACATTTCCGTCGTGACGTTTGCACCGGACTGCCGACTGAACGAAATAGGAAAAAGCGCGTTCAAGAATTGCAAAATTAAGGAAATAGAGCTGCCCGCAAGCGTGACGACATTGGGGCAAAAGCCCTTTGAGGGATGCAGCATAGCGCGGCTTGTGGTGCCCGACAGCCTTGCGTCGGACGGTTTTACCGACCTTGTGGCGGGCATATCGGGACTCAAAAACATCGAGTGCCGTTCTACCTGCAAAAATTTCACGACAATTGACGGAGCGCTTTTCTCTAAAGACGGAACGGAGCTGGTTTTCTGTCCCGCCGACAAGGTCGCGGAGGTTTACACCGTGCCTGCCGAGGTGCGGAAGATAGGCGATTACAGCTTCAAGGACAATGTAGGCGTCAAATCCGTCGTGTTTGCCGACGCGGACAAAGATTTGGAAATCGGTCAGTACGCTTTCCAAAATTCGTCAATAGAGTCCGTGACTCTGCCCGACAGACTTGTTTCGATTGCGCTGTACGCGTTTTCGGGCTGCGCGTCTCTCAAAACCGTGACTTTCGGAGACTCGTGCAAATTGTCGACGATAGGAGACAGGGCGTTTGAAAAGTGCGCGTCTCTCACGGAAATATCGCTTCCCGACCTGACGACAAGCATAGGCGCTTATGCGTTTGCCGAGTGCTCGTCGCTTAAAAACGTCAATTTCAGCGAAAACAGCCAGCTAATCAACATCGGTCAAAACGCGTTCAGAAGCTGTGCGGCTCTTGTCGAATTTACCGCGCCCAAGACGCTGGTAAACCTCGGCAAGCCTTCGACGACGGACACGGTGCTCGTGACCACGTCGTCCTACACGTTCTACAACTGCAAGTCGCTTAAAAAAGCGGATTTGTCCTCCTGCGCTGTTGAAAACATTGCGATGTATACTTTTGAATCGTGCGACGCGCTTGAAACGGTTTTGCTGCCGCAGGGGCTCAAAGGCATAGGACAGTATGCGTTCAGAAATTGCGTCAAACTCAGCGAAATATCGTTGCCCGAAGGGCTTGTTACGTTGAACGCTCAGGCATTTTCGGGGTGCGGTCAGTATTTTGAAAAGACGGGACTCAAAACGGGACTTAAATCGATAACCGTTCCGTCTACGGTGACGACGATAGGAAAATCCGTCTTTGAAAATTGCGCCGCTCTCGAAGAAGCAACGGTAAAGAGCACGAATGTCGGCGAAAATATGTTTTTAGGGTGCGTCTCCCTCAAAAAAGTAACCATAGGAGCGGAGACGGAAAGCATAAAGGCTCTTGCATTTTCCGGCTGCAAATCTCTTGCCGAGGTCAATATGCAAAGCAATGTGCTTGCCGAGATAGGAAAGGGCGCTTTTCAGAACACGGCGATTACTCAATTTACCGTTCCCGATACGGTAGACACGCTCGGAGCGGGCTCGGCGTCCTCAACGGGCGCAAAGGACGGCATTTTTTACGGATGCAGTCAGCTTGAAACCGTCACAATCGGAATAAACGTCGAGACAATTCCCGACTGTATGTTTGCCGACTGCGAGTCGCTCTCGTCCGTAGTGTTCAAGGAAAACGGCAAGGTTAAAATGATTGGCAGAATGGCGTTTTTCAACTGCCGTTCTCTCAAAGAGATTGTTCTGCCGTCAACGCTCACTCAGCTGGGCTACACGGGCGCGTCTTACACGTCGTCAACTACGTATTGCAGAACCTTCGAGGGCTGCGAGTCGCTGCTGTCAATCAGTCTGCCCGAGGGCGTCACAAAAATAGGACAGGGGCTGTTCAAAAACTGCACGTCGCTGGAAAAGGTGACATTTGCCGCCAATACGCTCGGTTTTATCGCATCCAATGCGTTTTTCGGCTGTTCGTCGCTTGAAGAGTTTGTTTTCCCCGCCAATGTGGAGTCAAATTTCACTTTGGGCGCAAGCGCGTTTTCGGGTTGTTCGTCGCTTGAAAGCATTACCCTGCCCGACAACGTCAAGACAATACCCGACAACGCGTTTGCAGGCTGCGTCAAACTTAAAAACGTGACGCTTTCCGACGGAATCACCCAAATCAAGCAAAAAGCTTTCCTGAACTGCGCCGCGCTTGAACAAATAACTCTGCCGCAAAGCCTGATTAAGCTTGGCAACGGCTCGACGACAAGCAACGCCGGTTACGGCAACGTATTTGAAAACTGCGTTTCCTTAAAGGAGATAACGCTGCCCGAAGGCGTCAGCATAATAGACGTCGCCACCTTCAAAAACTGCGAGTCGCTTGCAAAAGTGACGGTAAGCGGCGCTCTTACTCTGATAAGGGAGGACGCCTTCGAGGGGTGCGGCAACGTCAAATTTTGTGTCGCGGACGGCAACGTCAAAACCGAGATAGAGGACAACGCCATATATGCCGAATATACCGACTCCTTCTATTTACTGAACGACAAAGGTACAGGCACGACTTCCAAAAAGATTACCGGCACGGCTCTCGTGCATTATTTCGGCAAAGAGACGACGCTGACGGTAAGGGACGGCACGGAAATCGTCGCAAGGGCTGCGTTGAGGAACAATTCCGTTGTTGAGGAAGTGGTTTTGCCCGCGTCGGTGAAGTATATCGACGACTTTGCGTTTGCCGGCTCCGCCGTCGGAAAAATCAATCTCGAAAACGTGGATTATATCGACGGAAACGCTTTTGAGGGGTGCGCGCGGCTGACTACCGTGACGCTCACTGCGGAGGTTGTTTATTCCAAAGCGTTCCTCAATTGCACGGGGCTTGAAGAAATCAAGCTTGACGGCACAAAATTTATCAATATGTATGTATTTCAGGGGTGCACATCCCTTAAACACGTGACCGTGCCTGCAAGCGTAATAGCTTTGAAAAACGAAGCATTCAGGGACTGCACCGCACTTGAAACGGCGGAAGTAAATGTGGGAAATCTAAACGGAACGGTGTCAAGCAGCGGTACGGCGGGGAACGGTTGGTTCAAAGGCTGTACGTCCCTTAAAACGGTGACGTTTGCCGACGGATTGCTGAGACTTGAAAATTATCTGTTCGAGGGCTGCACTTCCTTGACGACAATCAAATTGCCTGCGACGTTGCAGCGTCTTTCGGCGGGCTACGGCGCGTTCAAAAACTGCACCTCTCTTGTAAGTCTTACAATCCCCGCAGGTGTGACGGCAATAGAAAACAACGAATTTGTCGGCTGCGCCTCACTCAAAGAAATCATTTTCGAGGGCAGCGTAACAAAGATTGGAAACGCTTCGTTCGACGGCTGCGCCGCGCTGGACACAATCGACCTGTCGCAGGTGAGCTCCGTCGGCAACAATGCGTTCAGGGGCTGCGCCGCGCTGGAATACGTCAATCTGCCGCAGGCGGCGACGCTCGGCGCAAACAGCTTTGAAGGCTGCTCGGCTTTGAAGGAAGCGAGCATTCCCAAAGTGGCGAAAATAAGCAATTACGCGTTTTCAAACTGCGGCAAACTCGTCTCCGTGTCGGCGGCTGCCGCAACGGAAGCAGGGGACTTTGCCTTCTTTGGCTGTGCTTCGCTCGAAAGCATAAGCCTGCCCGAATTGAAAACTTTGGGCAAAAGCGCGTTTGCGGGCTGCTCGTCCCTCAAAGAATTTGTCGCACCCAACCTAAGCTCTATAGGAGATTACGCTTTTTGCGAGGTTTCAGAGTCGGAGGACGGAACGAGCGTTTACAACGGCTGTCCGTTGACGGGCTTGGATTTGACAAACGTCACGTCCGTCGGCAAATATGCGCTTGCCGGCTTGACTCAAATAAAGGAGCTTGTCATACCGTCGGGCGCAATGAGCGTGGGCGAAGGCGCGTTTGCCGGCTGGACGGAGGAGCAGGTGATTCGCATTGACATGTCGGAGGAGGACTGCGACTGGACGGAGGGCTGGAACAGAGATATGAAAGCAACGATTTACTGGAAATCTGCCGAAACGGAGGCAGAGGCTTAAAGGGGAAAGGCGGGGCGGACTGCTTGCTTGCCCGTTCCGCCTAAGCCGCCGCTTGCTACGGGCGGCTTGACTTGAAATAAAGGAGATAAAAAAATGTCGGTAAAAAATTTATTGTCCGAATATCGCAAAAGATTATCCAAAGAAGCATGGTTGAAATCGATTGTCTGGGGCGCGGTTTTTGCGTTTGGCGCAAACGCCGTCGCCGCGCTTGCGACCTGGTGTCTGGGAGTAAAGAGTTTGAAACTCGTTTTGTGCGTGTCCCTCGGCGTTTTCGTCGCGGTTTGGGCGGCTTCGTCGGCTTTGCTGTATTTTCTTAAATTCCGCCCCACGTTTAAAGACGTCGCGCGGCGCGTAGATGGGCTGGGACTTGAAGAAAGAGTTATCACCATGACGGAATATGAGAAAAAGGAGGACTTTTTCGCCAAAAAGCAAAGACAGGACGCTGCGGCAAAGCTTAAAAGCGTCAAATCGGGAAGCTTAAAAATAGTCGTATCCGCGGCAAGCATAATCGTTGCCTGCGTGATGCTGTTGACTGCCGGAGCCGCGACCACCGCGAGCGCGCTCAGCGCAAAGGGCATTATCAGAGATTTGCCCGGCATAGTGGAGCCTATTTTCAATCCCGAGGTTTTTTATACGATTATTTACGAAGTCGAGGGAGCGGGAGAAATCGAGGGCAACGCGGATCAGCTTGTGCTAAAAGGCGGAGACGCGGAGCCTGTGCTGGCTGTTGCCGAAGACGGCTGGGCTTTTCTGTGCTGGTCGGACGGCAGCGAGGAGCCTTACAGACATGACAAGGAGGTAATGCCCGACGGAGAGTTTTCCGAGGTGGACGAGGACGGCAACGTAATAATAACCTATTTTGCCGTGTTCACGGAGCTTGAAGAGTCCGAGCAGGACGGCAACGGCGGCGAAGGAGACGAGCAACAGCAGGAGCAGGATCAGGCTCAGGACCAACCCTCCGACGGCGAGGAGCAGGAGCAAGAGCAGCAGCAAACGGACGGCGACGGCGAAAGCAAAGACGGCGACGGCAAGGGCGGAGAGTATCAGGACTCCAACAAGGTCATAGACGGCGACCAGTACTACGGCGACAGATTGGAAGAATATCTGGCGTTGGCAGAGGAAATTCTGGAAAACGACGGCGAAATACCCGACGATTTGAGAGAATTTATCGAGTCGTACTACGGAACAATCGAATAAAAGAGGGCTGCTTCTCATTAAGATTGAAAGATTCTTGCGGCGGGGAGCGCGAAACGCTCCCCGCTTTAAACGCGAAAAAAAGCTGAGACTTTGAAAATAAAAACGGACAAGGTGAGACATTATGGATTTATTGGTTCCAATAGGCTTGCTGGGCTTAATCGGGCTGTTGATTTTGTTGATTATTTACATATTGAAGCCCAATTATCAGCAGAAATTTGTTTCAAGCACTTATATATGGAAATTAAGCCTTAAATACAGAAAGAAAAAAATCCCGATAAACAAGCTGAGAAATCTGCTTATTCTGCTTTGTCAGGTGCTGATTTGCATAGCCGCCGCTTTGATTTTGTCAAAGCCCGCGGTCGTTGCCGAGACAAGCGTCGGACAGAACGAAAAAATAATAATCGTGGACGCTTCCGCGAGCATGCTCGCTTCCTGCGAGAGCTCCGACGACACGCGCTTTGACAGGGCGTTGAAAAAAACGCGCGAAATCGCGGACGAAACCTTAAAAGACAACGGAACGGTAACCGTTATTCTTGCGGGAGAAAAAGCGTCGTACGTGGTTAGGCGCGCGGGCGCGGGAGAGCTGTCGGAAATAGACGCATACATAAACGGAATGCAGTGTTCTCTGTGCGAGGGAGACGTGGACGGAGCCATGCTTTTGGCGGAGGAAACGCTGCGCTACAACGCCGATTCCGAAATTCTGCTTTTGACGGGCACGACCTACGTCAACGACGCCGAAAACGTGACAATCGTGGACGTTTCCGACCGATACGAGTGGAACGTAGCCGTGCTTAGCGCGTCGGCGAGACTCGAAGACAACTTTTATAGCTTTGAAATAGAGGTTGCGTGTTACGGCTTGGACAAGGCTTTCGAGGTGTTCTGCGAGGTGAGCAACGTAAACGGAAAGGGAGAAAAAATAACTCTCCCCGTGCAGACGGTAAACGGACTGGACGGCATTCCGACCAAAATAGTTTACACCTCCGCCGCGCGCAATCTCGGACAGGACGTGATTCCCGTGCTTCTCACCGAAAACGAAAGAATTTATTCTTTCGACGAGGCGTATATACATATTGACGAAGCGGATTCGCTTTTGCTGGACAACGAGTTTTTCATTTACGGCGGATTAAGGCCGACGGTAAAGATTCAGTATTACAGCACGGCGTCAAACGTCTTTTTCGGCGGCGTGTTGAGGACGCTCAAGGAAAAGACTTTCGGCAGCTGGAATATAGAAATAACCGAGGTCAAGGGCAAGGATACGCCTGCAACCGAGGGATTTGATTTTTACATATTCGAGCACACCGTGCCCAAAGTTCTGCCAAAGGACGGAATAATTTTTTTGGTCAATCCCGACAGCTCGGCGGACGCGGGCTTCTCGATTGTGAGAAGAAACGTGCAGGTGACCGATTACGACGGAGACGGCGCGTCTCTTGCTATCGGAGACGGCGAGCATCCTCTGGTGCGCTACATGGACGTCGAGGGAATAAAGGTAACCCAATATTCTCAGGTGGACGAAGCAAGTCTGGAAAGATACGACGTGCTGATGTATTACGAGGGCAATCCCGTGTTCTTTGCAAGAAACGAAGCCGATTCAAAAATCGCCGTGATGACTTTCAGTCTCAATATGTCCACTTTGGCGCTCAGCGTGTATTATCCCATTCTCATTTACAATATGTTCAATTATTACCTGCCGTCTACCTTGACGGAGGATTTGTGCGACGTTTACGACACGATAGAGGTAAACGCGAGGGGCAGAGATTTGATTGTTACCGCCCCTGACGGCACGGAGCTGCTCTTCGGGGAGTTTCCCGCAAAGCTGTACGTAGAAAGCTTCGGAACCTACACCCTGCGTCAACAGCTCATTTCGGGAGAAATCGTGGAAGAAAAATTTTACGCCAAGGTTGCCGCGTCGCAAAGCGACATAACGCGGGAGGACGTTTTGAGCGTTCCCTTTGCCGCAAACGCCGCGCAGGAAATCATAGAGGATTTGCTTGTCTGGTTTGCCGCGGCAATCGTCGCGCTTATGTTTTTGGAGTGGGCGCTGCACTCGATTGAAGGGCTGTGACCGTGGAGGCTGAAAAATGTTGAATTTACAAGTGAATTTTTCCTGCGCATGGCTGCTGCTGCTTATTGTGCCCGCCGTGCTTCTTACGCTTCTGCCTTACTTCAAGCTGTCGAAAAAATTCAGAAAAACAAGAAACAGAATTTCCTCCGTCGTGCTGCACCTGACTGCGCTTGTCCTGTGTATTTTCGTGCTGTCGGGCATGACATTCGATTACGAGGTGCACAACTCGGAAAACGAGCTTGTGCTGGTGGTGGACGCTTCTTACAGCACCGCCGAAGAAAAACAGGCGAAGGACGATTTCGTGCGCAGCGTCATAGAAATGACCAACACCGACGTTTACAGCCTCGGCATAGTCACCTTCGGCTTGAAGCCCGTGTGCGCGGTGCCTCTTACCGACGACTTGCGCAACGCTTTCAATCTGTATCAAAACTCCTTGCAGCCGGACGTCACTGCGACGGACATTTCGTCGGCGTTGGTTTTTGCAAGGGATATGCTTACCCATCCCGAATCCGCAAAGATAGTGCTTTTGAGCGACGGCGTGGAAACGGACGGAAAAGCCTCCTCCGTTGTCAAATCGATTGTTGCGGAGGGCACGCGCATAGACAGCGTTCTGTGCGGCTCCCTGTCGGGAGAGGACGAGGTTCAGGCGCTCTCGGTGGGGCTGCCGGACAGCAATATTTTGAGAGGCGAGCAGTTTGAAATTACTCTTTCCGTTGCAAGCTCGAGAAAAGGCGAAACGCCCGTCACGGTGACGTTGTTCGACAACGGTGAGGAGTGTCAAAGCGTGTCCGCTTCCGTCAGGGAGGGCGTGCAGGATATCGCAATTCCCCATTCGCTTGAAGAGGAGGGGCTGCACGCGCTGCGGTTCAGGGTAGACGCCGACGCAGATGCCGTTTCGCAAAACAACGAGCTTTATTCCTATATGTATCTAAATCTTTTCGACAAGGTGCTCATTGTGGAGAGCAGCGAGGGTATTTCCCAAGAGATTTGCGCGCTGTTGGAGGGCTACGAGGTGACGACGGTTCGTCCCGACGAAAGCAGCTTGCCCAAGACGCTTGACGAGCTGTGCGCCTTTGACGAGGTAATACTCAACAACATAGCCAACTCCGACCTGCCCGAGGGCTTTGACGAGATACTCAACCGTTACGTTTACGAGGCGGGCGGCGGACTGTTCACCGTGGGCGGAAGCGAGGGCGGCGACTCCGAAAAGGCGCACGCCTACAACAGAGAGGATATGGCGGGCACGCTTTTGCAGCGTATGTTGCCCGTCGAGGCGATAGACTATACGCCGCCTCTCGGCATGATGATAGTCATAGACGTTTCGGGCAGTATGTCTTCGGGTACGGACGTCGGCACGGTTCAGAAAATCGACGCCGCAAAAAACGCGGCGGTCAGCATGGTCAGAGATTACACCTGTCTGAACGAAAGGGATTACTGCGGGGTTATGACTTTGAGCGACGACTATACCGAGGACGCATCGCTTTTGCCCATGACGCGTCAGGACGAAATCATAGAAGCCATTTACGGCGTGGAAAAGGGCGGCGGAACGCTGTTTACGCCGGCGGTCAATCATGCGGGCATGGCTTTGAGAGCCTTGTACACGAGCGGAAGAATCGAAAAAATGCACGTCGTCATGATAACCGACGGAGGGGCGGCGGACTATGAGGACTACGTAAGCAGAGTGGAGCATTTCAACAGTCTTGGAGTTACATATTCCTTTATCGCGATAAAGGCGACAAGCGCGTCTATGGAGCAGCTCAACGAAGCGGCAAAGGTTGGCGGCGGCAAAGCGTACAATGCGGACGCGACGGATTTGACGGGCGTGCTTAAAGACGACATACGCATACCCGAAATAAAAGAGGTGGAATTCAGGGAATTTGTGCCGAATATAAACCCCGATTCCTATTACGCGACAGTCATATCGCAGGAGGAAATGCCGGCGCTTTACGGCTTTTACGGAACAAAGAAAAAAGACGATGCGGAGCTGGTGCTTTCGGGAGAGTACAACGTGCCCGTTTACGCGCAGTGGAAATACGGCAACGGGACGGTTGGCAGCTTTATGTGCGACCTTGACGGCACTTGGTCGGCGGATTTTCTGAGCGCGGAAGGCAAGGGCTCGGAATTTCTGCTGAGCGTAATAAACAAGCTGTTTCCGACTGAGGACATTCGTCCGAAAAATCTCGACGTGGTTTTAAGAGAGGAAAACTATACCACTCAGATAAGCATTTACCCCAAAATCGAGCTTAAAGAGGGGGAAAGCGTGGAGGTGTTGCTGGAAAATATGACCTCCTCGGACGCGTCCGCGCAGCTTACCGCGCCTTTGGCGGAGGAAAAATACAGCCGCGCAACTTTGTTTGCCGCGGAGGCGGGCGTGTACAGAATAACGGTGCAGAAAAAAGGCGCCGACAACGCGCCTTCGGGCAATCCGTGCGTGGTTTACAAAACCTTTTCCTATTCGGAGGAGTTTAATTTGCTTGCAAGCGACACGGACGGAGCCGAGGTGATGGAAGCAATCGCCGTATCGGGAAACGGCAAATACGAGCTTTTGTCGGAAAAGGACGCGGTAACGGTCTTTCAGGGGTTTAAGGAAACTCTGGAAAAAAGCTTCGACCCGCGCTTCCTGTTTATAATAACGGCTCTTTGCCTGTTCCTGCTTGACATAGCGGCAAGAAAATTCAAATGGAAATGGCCGCACGAGCTGATAAGAGAGCGCAGAGAAAAACTGCGGGACGCAAACGACTCTTCAAATCGAAACGAAGCGAGGAAAAAATGATGAAAAAACTTAGAGCGCCTTATCTTTTGATTTTGATTTTTTGTATGCTTGCGCTGGCGGGCTGTTCGGGAGGGCTTGGCAGACCGTCGGATTTGAAGGTAAACGAAACCGATTGGGTATTGTCCTGGTCGCCCGTCGAAAACGCAACGGCGTCCACGACCTACATAGTGGAAATAGACGGCAGGGAATACGTAAGCAGCAAAACCTCTTATTCGCTCGAAGGACTCGAAGAGGGCAGCTACAAAATCAGAGTGAAAGCAACCGACGCGTTGGGACAGACGGGAGACTCCAAATGGTCGGACGCCTTTGTGTTTACCAAGCCTTACGAAAACGGGCTTGTCTACACGTTGACAAACGCCAACACCGAATACGAGGTTACCCGTGTGGGAAGCGCGAGAGGAGATATAGAAATAGGCGACGTTTATCGGGGCAAGCCTGTGACGAGCATAGCGGAAAAGGCGTTTTACTCGTCAAGCGGAGTCAAAAGCATAGTCGTCGGCAAAAACGTCAGGGAAATCGGAGACTACGCTTTCACCAACTGCTCCAATCTCCAATCCGTGACGCTGCCCGACGGGTTAAGCGAGCTTGGAGAGCACGCTTTTCAGGGCTGCCGCGCATTGCAGAGCATAAAATTGCCCGACAGTCTCAAAGAAGTGAAAAAGAGTTCTTTTCAGTATTGCAGAAACATGACGTCCGTCGATTTGGGCGGCGGTATCCTTTCTGTGGCGGCGTCTGCGTTTTCCGATTGCGACAAGCTTTCCGAGCTTAAGGTGCCGGACAGCGTGCGCACGCTGGGCGAAAAGTCCTTTTACGGCTGCGATCTGCTTGAAAGCGTGACGCTCGGCGCCGCAGTCGACAGCATAGGAGAGGGAGCGTTTGCCTCCTGCGTGTCTTTAAAAAGCTTTGCCTTAAACCAAAGACTGTCCGCTATCGGAGCAAACGCCTTCAACGGCTGCGTCAAGCTGGCTTGTTTCGAAACGCCCGACAGCGTCGTTTCAATCGGCGAACAGGCGTTTTTCGGGTGTCAGTCCCTGTCGGACGTGGTTATCGGCTCGGGCGTTAAGCAAATAGGGGCGTTGGCTTTCGATTCTACCGCTTTGAGTCAAAGCGCAAGCGGCATAGTTTACGCCGACGGGTGGGCTGTTTCTTGCAGCGCGACGCTTTCGGAGCTTAATCTTTTGGCGGGCACGCGCGGAATCGCCGACATGACATTTGCGGGGCGCGCAATCACGGAAGCCGTGATTCCCGATTCCGTCAGGTTTATCGGAGACTACGCCTTTTACAGATGCACAGAGCTTATGTCCCTTGACGCTGGGAACGGCGTGGAGCGCATAGGCAGATACGCTTTCGACGGCTGCAAGGTGCTGGGCAGGGGCTATTTTTCTCTCGGCAGCAGCCTTAAAAACATAGAAAGCTATGCTTTCGCGCGCTGCACCGATTTGGGCAACAAGGCGTATATGGGCGACGTCAGACTGCCTTCGTCGGTAGAATCCATAGGCACCTACGCCTTTTACAACACTGCGGCGTGGAATGCCGTAGACAGCGGATTGATTTACGTCGGCAACTGGGTAGTGGGCTTTAAGGACGGGCAGGAAAGCGTGAGCATAACCATAGCCGACGGAACGGTCGGTATATCCGATTACGCCTTTTACAAAAAGACGGGTTTAGGCGCGGTGACGGTGCCCGACAGCGTAAAATACATAGGCTACGGCGCGTTTTACGAGTGTTCGTCTCTTTCGAGGGTGTACATGGACGTATTGGCGAGCAATCTCCTTGAAATAAGCGACTACACCTTCTACAAATGTTCGAGCTTGAAGCAGGTAGACATTCCGCTCGAAGTGGAAAAAATCGGACGCTCCGCGTTTTACAAAAGCGGAGTTGTGGTGGCGAAAATTCCCGATTACGTGAAAGAAATCGGAGCGTATGCCTTTTACGGCTGCGGAAACCTCATCGAAGTGAGCTTCGGACAGTCCGCGCGGCTGGAAACGCTGTCGGACTATGCATTTGCAAACTGCGCGTCGCTCGGTTCGTTTTCCGTCCCGTCTTCCGTTTTCGACATAGGAGAAAAGGCGTTTTCCGGCTGTTCGTCGATTGTTTCGGTTGTGTTGGGCGAAAATCTGACCCGACTCGGAGAGGGCGCGTTTTACAATTGCGCTGCACTCGAAAGCATTGTTCTGCCCGACAGTCTCAAAGAAATCGGCGACAAAACCTTTTACAAATGCGCGTCGCTTGCTTCGGTGACAATGGGCAGCGTCGAAAGAATAGGCGAATATGCCTTTTACTCCTGCAATTTGCTTGAAAGCGTTGTTCTGCCCGCGTCGCTGCGCAGCTTGGGCAGCTACGCGTTCAGAAGCTGCGCGTCGCTTAAATCGGTTACACTCAGACAAAGCGTGGAAGAAATAGGCAGCCATGCGTTCAACGGCTGCAAATTTCTCACGCTTTACTGCGAGGGCGAAAACGCGGGGGAAAAGTGGAGCGCCCGCTGGAACTCGGGCTATCGTCCCGTAGTGTGGGGCTGCGATTTGTCCGAAAACGGCGATTACGTGCTGTCGTTTACGGTAAGCGAGTCGTCAATTGAAAACAAAACGGCAAGGAACGGATTTTCCGCACCTTACAGAGAGGGATACCGATTCTACTGTTGGACGGTAAGTACGGCGGAGGGACAAAAAACCTTTGACGCGTCACTTACGGCGGATTTGCCGCAGGGCGCGCTTGCGGTTGCGGTGTGGAAAACAGCCGCGACCGATTCGGAAAATAAAACGGATACTGCTGCGGAACAATCCGAAGCATAAAACTATACAATTCACTTTTCAGACGGAGGTAAGAAAAAATGAAAAGAAGGAGCAAATGTACGGCATTTTTGATTGTCGCATTGGCGTTGCTGCTTGCGTGCGCGCTGCTTGCGGGCTGCGAAAGCAAGGTAACGCTCAAATTGGTGACGTATGACGGCAATTTTACGGTGCTGGAAGGCAAAGCGGGAGAAATTGCGGATTTCCCCGCGGTTATGCGCGACGGATACGCGCTCGAAGGCTGGTATGAGGACGAAAACTTTGTCGGTCAGCCCGTCGGTCAGGCGGTGTTTGAAAAGGACAGGACGTATTACGCCAAATGGGTAAAGACGTATGCCGTCACCTTCGAGCTTGACGGCGGCGTTATGGAAACCGCTTCGGTTTTTCTGCCCGAGGGGAAAGAGCTTCTTGCCGCGCTGGACGGACTTGTACCCGTCAAGGGTGAGTACCGCTTCGGCGGCTGGTATATCAACGGCAGAGCGCTTGCGGAGTCGGACAAAATGCCTGCGGCGGACGTTGTGCTGACAGCCAAATACATGGCGGAGTACAAAATAAACGTATATTTGCAGGAGCTTAATCTTGCCGACTATGCTTTCGAGGAGGGCTATTCTTCGGGCTATGCCCTAATCGGAGAGGAGTTTTCTCCCGAGCTTTCGGTAAAAGGCTTTTCTTTGAGCGGCGGAGCGGAGCAGTCCCGCGTAATAGACTCCGATTCCTCCAAAAATGTTTTCGAGCTTAGATTTGACAGAAACAGCTACGGGCTTTGGTTTGTCTCCAATTATCCCGACGGCTCGGGACGGAACGAGGAGGAGCTTGCCTATACATATCTTTACGGGGAGGAAATAGATTTCCCTAAGTCCGTGCCCTTCGAGGCGGACGGTTACAGGTTTTTCGGCTGGGGCGCCTACACGAATTCGGACTTTGACGAGGCGATAGAGGAGGAAAATTTCGAGCTTGCGGAGGACACGGTGCTCTACGCAATCTGGAACAAGGGCTACACCGATATGTTTTCGGGAGAGGACGAAATTTTTCTCATGCGCGACGGCACGGGCAAAGCCGTTTTGTGCCGCGGCGGAGTGGATATTGAAGGCTCTTACAACGAAAAAAAGGATTGGTACCAATTTGAAAGCCCCACGACGGGGTATGTGCTTAACGCGCGGATAAACGACAACGGAACCTTTGTTTTTTACGCCAACAGAAAGGGCGAATACTTTTTGTTCGAGCCGACGGGCATTGACAGAAACGTGACGCTCGCTCTCGACGACATGAACGGCATAGAGCTTTACCGCACGGGAGAGGGCGACAGACAGTATCTCGAAGGGGAGTATTTTATAGACGAAAACGGCTATTATCAAGCTCTCTTTTCCGACGGAACGGGCTTTGTGTTTTTGCTGGGAACGGCGACGGAGCCTGCAAACGGCGCAAAAACAAATGTTTTCAGAATAAGGGGAGAAGAAGCGAATTGGGGCGTGCTGCCTTACAAGGCGGTTTATTATCCCGTCGTCACGCTTGACGGGTTCGGTTATGCCCTTGTTTCGCAGCAGTCCGACAGCACGGCTTACGCCGCTTACGTTATCGACGGCGACGTCTTTACGCTTTACGACACCGCAAGCGGAAGCGTAATTCTCACCGCAAGGGCGGGCAGTTACGGCGGAACTATGGGCTACGAGCCTTATGTCGCCGAGTTTGATACGACTTTTACGCGCGAAGACGGCGCGACGCTTACTACCGACGGCTGTTCAAACGCGGTTTTTGTCAAAAACGGAGATTCCTTTGTCGGCAGCTACGAGATTAAAAGCTCCCTTGTGGGCGGCAGCCTGATAAGGGTGGTTTCGTCGTCGGGAAGCGTAAGGGTGTTCAGAGTTTTTGAAAAGCAGGGCGCGTCGGGAGCCGTTCTCACGTTTGAAGAAAAGCACGCGGATTACGCCGAGTATCTTTACGTAAGCGACGACGGCAGACTGGACGGCGTGCCCTTCCTTGTAGTCAACGGCGACGGAACTGCGGCAATGTACGAGCAGAACGCGCAGGGAAATACGGAAATGACTTCTTCGGGAGTTATACAAAGCAAGGACGGCTTTTATCTTTACACCGTGACGGAGCAGACCGCCGATTGGTCGGTCAACCGTTTTGCCGCACTGCTTGTAAATTTTGACACACATTCCACTTCTTACGACGTGTATTACGTGGTAGGCTCCGACGACGGAGAGGAAACGACGGACTATTCGACGATTTATTTGGACGGAGAGGGCGCCAAGCTGACAATCGTTTCCTGCTTTGCCGTTTTCGAGGACGCGGACGGAAACGTCGTGTCCGGCGTGTTTAGTCAGGGACCGGATTTCATAAAGCTGGGCAACGGCGAAAGTTATATTTATTTCCGTATCGACGAGCAAAACGGCACGTTTGTGCGGCTTGCTTACGAGCCTGCGGTGCTGCTCATGAAGAAAAACGGTTCGACCGTTTCGTCGTCCATGCTTACCGTAAACGGAGTAAAGTACGGCGACGGATACGAAGCGGCGTTTACCGAAAAAATCGACGGCGTTTCGGTAACGGTGTACGGATTCTATACGCTTGAAACGGTGGACACGGCGGGTGCGGTGTTCGGCGTTTACACCTTCCGCTCCGAGGAAAAAACGTTTAAATTTGTCGTCAGCGCGTCGTCTTCCGCAGTTTATTTTCATTATTTCGAGCTTGACGAGGTGATAACGTTCGGCAAATACGACGAGCTGTCCGACGACAGTCAGGCAACCTCCCGTGCGGAATTGCAGCTCACCGACGAAAAGTATGACGACGGAAAAGCGATATTGGTTTACGTCGAGGGTGAAAACAACATAAAGGGCACGTTCGCTTCCCGCGAAACTGTTGCCTTCGACAGGTTTAAGCAGACGGTTTACACCTTTAAGGCAACGGAAGGAGATTTTACCTTCGACTTTACGCTGATTGACTCGTATTTCCGCGTTTGCGCTCCCGATTCGTCGTTTACGGCGGCAGACAGCAGCACGCTGCAGCTTGACGGCGCAACGCACACGGCGAGATATTGGGACACCGAAAACGAGTATTTCGGCTATTACGTCGCGGCGCTCAACGTGCTGGACGAAAACGAAAAAGCCGTCGCCATGTCGATAAACGGAGAGGAGCGCGTTTTTGATTTGAACGGCTCGGACAATTCGTTCAGCATCAGAGGGCTAGAAGAGGGGGCTTACCTCAAAGTGGAAAACAATATCCCCGACGGCGAGGTGATTGTTTTTGACGGACACGGCAACGCAACGCTGAAAAAGTCCGACGACTCGGAAATTCAAGCCGTCTACACGTTTGCAAACGGTTTGTATACGATTGCCTTCGACGGCGGCGAGTACGTGGGCGAAACGGGGTTGTTTGCCGCCGACGGAAACGAGTATTACGCTTTTCTGTTCTATTCGGACAAAATTGCGGGCGCGTATCTCGACTGCGACGACCTTTCGGTTGTCAGACTGGACGAAACGGGCAACGCTTTGCGATACAATTCGGACGGACGCTCCGAAACGGGAAGATACACGGTTTTAAGCGACGGACTTTTCTATTTCGAGTCGGAAACGGGCAGCTCTGCGCTGTACGAAATCTGTGCGGACGGACAGGTGTCAAGGTCGAGCTTTTCCGCGACTTACTACGCAAGCGATTTCGCCTCAATCGTCTTTTATTCAAACGGAGTGGTGCTGTTCAACAACGCTTCCGCAATGTTTTACAGCTATGACGAAAGTTCGCAAAAAATTTACACCTACACGCCGTCGGACTCTTCGGAAGCAAATGCTTACGGCTTTGTAGCGGAGGAGTTCGACGAGGAGGACGGCAGCATAACCTATACCGACCCCGCAGACAACGTCACGAGAACATATATGCGCTTTGACGGCAAGTACACCGTTTTAGAGGACGGCAAGGGCGGCAAACTCGAATTTCAGTCCGTCGGAGGAGCCGAGTTTACCGTAGACGCGGTTTACACCGACTCGACGGGCAAACAGACTCAGTATTATTTTCTGGTTTATTACGGCGATTCCGGCGTCGAGACCATGCTTGCCTGTCTTGCTACGGGAGCGCTGAACGGCAGCGTTTCGGATTATCTGTTCACCGTCAACTATTTCATCGAAGTGAACCTGACCGAAAAAACTTTCGCCTTTGACAGCGAAAAGTATATTTACGGTCTGACGGCTTACGACTACACCTATGTCGAGCTGCTCACGGTTTACGGTTCCGGCCTCGCATTTTTGTTTGAAGGAGCTTACGGATATATCAACGTCGTTGCGGACGTTGCGGACGGCAAAACGGTTTATTCCGTTTCGGGAAGCTTCAATTTTATAAAGGACTCCGACGGCAATCCGCTGAGATTCACCGACGGTACGCTGAGCAAAGCGGGCTTTATAGACGCGCAGGTCGAAGGCTTCGGCAATCTGTTCGCATCAGAGTTTGTTGCGGCGGACGGCAACACTTACCACCTGAATTTTTATCTGGCGTACAACCGAAACGTGCAGCAATTCGTGTATATAATTCATTCCTGCACTTTGGCGGAGGAGATATTCAGGTCGGACGACGGCAGTGCGGTGTACAGGGAAACCTTCCTTTATTCGTCTGCGTTCCGTTTCGTCAAGGGAGAAAACCCGCTCACGGGCGAGGTGGAGTATTACGCCAAAGGCGACGCATTTTATCCTACGCTAAGCTACAGAGGGGAACCCGTCGCGGTTTACAATTTCGAGGAGGAGAGCGAAACTCGGTGGATATTCTATTCGAGAGAGTACGCGGGGAACGCATATTCGGATTTCAGATATTGTTTCGACTTCGTTTCTGACGGAGAGGGCAACGTCGAGTCGGGCGTTCTGGTGCGTTATGCGGAAAGAAACATCGCGTCGGCGCTTGGCGACGCAGCCCGCGTCGTTTGCGACGAGGAAACGGGCGAGGCGCTTGAAATAACGGCTCTGATTGTGGACGACGTTTATTTTGAAGCCCTGTCGTGTGTCGACAACGGAGACGGAACCTTTACCGTCGTCACGTCGGAGGGTACCTATACCGTTACCGTTCACAAAAACGAGGACGGCGAGGTTGAAAGGGTGAGCATAGCCTTAAACAACGACTGAATCAAATCTGCAAAAAAATCAAATAAACACGGAGATAGGACATGGTAACAGAGAAAGAAGTAGTAAAATTCGGGGAGCAGTGTGCGAATATATT
>ERZ779869.61-NODE-61-length-147062-cov-14.578313_pt1 | contig 147062 bp, 143 predicted proteins | sample MGYA00511557_ERZ779869 | MGnify/ENA primary metagenome ERZ779869 (study PRJEB29588, sample SAMEA2154620) | human gut metagenome | biome: human gut; feature: human-associated habitat; material: faeces | place: Denmark | collected 2008/2010 ... | reverse complement strand
TTGGCAGGCAGGCAGGCAGGCAGGCAGGCAGGCAGGCAGGGTAAGCTCTGCTTTTTTAGCGACCCCCGGGATAATAATTAGTACCGTTATGGGATAACCATAGCGGTATTTTTTGTTATTTTCACTGAAAAAATCATTAAGCACAAAAGAAAGAAGGGGGAAACTCAAATGAAAAAATCACTTGCACTCATGCTGGCGCTTATCATGGTGCTATGCATGATACCGACAACCGCGTTAGCGAAAAGCAATAGCACGGTTGTACTTCATCCGTCTGTCAACCATACTGTAACAGGTGTTAAGGTAAAAGTTGGAGACAAGATAGACGGACATTCTATTACTAAGATTAGCGGATATGATATCACTGTTGATCTGGGTACATACAATGTAAATAATGGTACTTTCAGACTTCCGTATGCTAAAGACATTTGGGAAGGCGTGGATAACAACAAAGTCGATTACATATCTTGGGCAGGCAGCGGCAGTAATAAAAGATCAGAGGGAGCATCCGCCCTGCTTGCAAACGGCAAGAACACGGCTTATTACTATTTCAAGGGTGCGCCAACCTTGAAGACTTTTACGTTGAACTATGATGCAAACGGCGGCACCGGCGCACCAGCTACACAGACCTATACGGCAACCAGCCAATATGAAAATAGCCATACCTTTACGATTTCTAGTAAGACACCAACTCGTGAGGGTTATGAATTTAAGGGCTGGGCAGAAAGTCTCAACGACACTGCCGCTACAAGGCAGCCGGGTGGTTCGATAGTTGTTACTGGAACAACCACCCTTTACGCCGTGTGGGGAAACCATGAGCATAAGGATAAAAACGGTGACGGCTACTGCGACACTGACCATGAGTGCATGCATGAGAAGGACCAGGACGGTTACTGCACTGTAGATGGTTGTACGCATCCTCATGAAGGCGATGGCGCATGTTGCCCGAAGAAATCGGATAATAAGCCCGAACGGCCCAAACCAGAAAACACTCCTGCAATTCCCGGATTGACCGATATTAACGCTGCAGTAAAGGTAAAGTGTGAGACGGTACCGGCAAGCCATGAAGAAAAGACATTTGGCTTCAATTGGTTTTCCTGCAAGGTAGGAGAAGTTACTGGTAATGAGGCTGACGGATACACCTGCACAATCGAGGTACTGCCGGGCGAATATGTGACTTCGTATAATGGATTTTATCCCAATCATACCCATACCCTTAATCCTGCTGAACAGAAGGAAGTTATTACCCTGAAGTGGGATGCCGCGGGTAGGCAATGGAAATACACCGAAAATAAGCTGCCGATTACTTTCACCGTTATGTGCGAAGTTCAGCCGCCGCTTGATAAGACCATCACCATCGAGGTTTCCAAGATATGGGAAGATGATATTCCCGGTGCGCAATCGATCACAGTAGGGCTTTATGCGAACGGTACAAAGGTCGATAAAAAAGATATAACGCCGAACGAGGGCATATGGTATCATAATTTCGGGCCGAGGCCTCTGGAGGATAATAACGGCAGGGACATCAGCTACACCATAGTGGAAGAGCCTATCGACGGCTATACGCCACATTACTATACCAGCGGGGAACACGACAAAAGATTGGTTTTCCGAGTGAAAAACGTACCCACGGAAAAGACGGGGGCGATCAAGGTGAGCAAGGAGCTTTCGGGCGAAGGCGCGGAGAAAGATAAGGAGTTCGCATTCACGGTAACGCTGCTTGAATATCTGGATAGCAACGAAGTACTCGACGGGGGCGAGCCCGGTTACTACCCGCTTAGCGGAATATACACATTCGGCGGCTTTGAGTTCAGAGACGGCAAAGTGACCTTTGGGCTAAAGGGCGGCGAAAGCGTGACGATAAGCGGTATTCCCGCAGAATACGACTACACCGTGACCGAGAGCAACAACGCCGGATATACCGTGACCAGTGAGAACGACAAAGGCACTATCAGGGCCAAAGGCACTGCGGAGGTGAAATTTACCAACACCAAGAGCGCAGCACCCACAGTCTCGCCCACTCCCACTCCCACCCCCGGCGGCGGTAATGGCGGCGGCCCCAGCCACTACTACCCCACCACCACCCCCGTTCCCGTGATAGTCATACCCCCCAAGACCGGCGATATGACGATATGGCAGAGCATACTGCACTTCCTCGGAATAAGATAAAAAACAGATAAAAGCATGGGACGCGGAGATTTTCCGCGCCCCTTTTTTGCCCTTTTAAATTATCGCATCATGTTGCCGTTCATGTTGTTCTCGGCGTATTCTATCATGCGCTTTACCATTTCGCCGCCAACGGAGCCCGCGTCCCTGGCCTTGATATCGCCATTGTAGCCCTGCTTGAGGTTTACGTTCAGAGAACGCGCAACTTCCATCTTGAAGTTGTCCAGTGACTGTTTAGCATCGGGTACTACTATCTTATTGCTGCGTGCCATTCTGTTTTCCGCCTCCTTTCCTTCGGTTTATGGTCTTAATATCCCCGGAAAGGGTAAGGAATATGAATGACAATATATGTTTTTTAATTTTTTTGAATCAACTCTAATTCCGGGCGATCTCGCCCTCCATGGCCTCCAGCCTGCTCCACGCTCTGTGTATCAGCGGCGAAGCCTCCGCCATGGCCTGCCTGTCTGACAATATCTCCTCCGCCGCGTCCTTTGCCTCCTTCATGACGCTTATGTCCATGGCCAGACTTGCCGCCGCAAATTCCGAAATGCCGTGCTGCTTTTTGCCCAGGAACTCGCCGGGGCCCCGCATCATAAGGTCAGTCTCGGCTATTTCAAAGCCGCTGTTTGTCTTGACAAGCGTAGATAGCCGCTGCTGCGCCGCTTCGCTGCTGTCCCCGCTCAATAAGAAGCAATAGGACCGCTTATCCCCCCGGCCCACCCTGCCCCGAAGCTGATGCAGCTGGGCAAGGCCGAACCTGTCCGCGTTTTCTATGGCCATTATGGTGGCGTTTGGAACGTCCACGCCTACCTCTATAACAGTAGTAGCTACCAGCACCCCTGTTTCGCCGCGGCGGAAGGCCGCCGCCGCCTTTTCCTTGGCGGCGTTGGACATTTGCCCATGCAGCAGCCCCACAGGAACGCTGAGCTGCTTTCTGAGCTCCTCATAAAGCTCTGCTGCGCCCTGAACGTCCTCCAATGCGTCGCTGCCCTCTACGAGGGGGCATACGATATACGCCTGCTGTCCGGCCTTCGCCTGTTCCTCTATAAATTTATACATATCCTGCCGCTTGTGCTCCGGCACAAGGCGCGTGGCCACAGGTTTTCTGCCCGGCGGCAGTTCGTCTATGCAGGATACCGACAGATCGCCGTAAAGTATCATCGCGAGGGTGCGCGGTATTGGCGTGGCGCTCATTATAAGCACATCCGCCGCGCTGCCCTTGGCCCCGATAGTCGCCCGCTGCTTTACGCCAAATCGGTGCTGCTCGTCCGTTATCACCATCCCCAGATCGTAAAACTCCACATCGCCCTGCAAAAGCGCATGCGTGCCCGTTATGGCCTTTGCGGTGCCGTCCGCTATGCGCGCAAGCTCCGCCTCCCGCTCGGCCTTCTTCATTCCGCCCTTTAAATATGCCACATTTTCTGCTCCGAAAGTCTTGCAGAGCGTTGTGTAGTGCTGTGCCGCGAGTATTTCGGTGGGCGCCATAAGGGCCGCCTGCTTTCCGTTTTTCATAGCCGCATACATGGAATAAAGCGCTACGGCGGTCTTGCCGCTGCCCACATCTCCCTGAAGCAGCCTGTTCATGAGCCGTTCGCCCGCAAGATTGCGCCGTATCTCCTCCATAGCTTTGAGCTGGGCGTTGGTTGGTTCGAAGGGCAAAAGCTTTATAAAGCTGCTCATCGTTCCTTCCAGCTTCAGCGGCTGCTCCCGTTTCGGCAGGCTATACTGCATCATAGACAGCGTAAGGCTGAACATCAGCGTATCCTCAAAGGCCAGCCTTTGCCGCGCCGCCTTTATTTCCTCCATATTGCCGGGGAAATGAAGGCCCCGAAGGGCATCATAAAGGCCGATAAGGCCATACTTTTGCCGCATGGAGGCAGGCAGACTCTCCTCTATCCCTTCACTGCAGCCCTCAAGAACTGCTTTGACCGTATCCCGCAGCAGCTTTTGCGAAAGGCCGGCACACACAGGATATACCGGCAGTATACCCGGCAGCTCCCGGTATATGCTGGGATTTATCATCTTTACGCCATGCATCCTGTCCACCCTGCCGCAGGCGTAAACGCACTCGCCCGCCACTACCGCCTTCATTCTGTACGGTTGGTTATACCATGCAAGGGTGATCTCGCCGCTCTGGTCAAAGGCGCGGGCGGTAGTGATATCCAGCCCGCGGCGCACCCGGGCAAGCTTGGGATTGCTCTTGAGCTTCAGCTCCAAAGCCACGTAGTCCCCGTGCTTTGCGCCCATTATGCATGACGTCTTTGAATAATCCCGATATTTTCTCGGAAAATGATACAAAACGTCATGCATGGAAAAAAGGCCCAGCTTGCCGAAAGCTTCGGCTTTGCGTGGGCCAATTCCTTTTAAATCGGTTATGCTGTCAGTCAGCTTCATTCATGCATTATTCTACGGATATATAGTAGTAATACAGCGGCTGTCCGCCGGGTATGGCTATGATCTCGGTATCAGGGAGCTTCGCCATGATCCTTTCGGAAAGCTCGTTTGCCTGCTCCTCGGTAACGCCCTCGCCAAAGTACAGCGTCACCATAGCTTCCTCCCTGTCCTCAAGCATCTTTTCTATAAGAGAAAGCGTAGCGTCCTCCACGGTCTTGCCCACTGAGGTTATGGCGTTGTCCTTGAGGCCGATTATATCGCCCTTGGCTATAGTCAGGCCGTTGCAGGAGGTATCCCTTACGGCATATGTTACCGCACCCGATACGACGTTGGCCGCGGCCTTCTCCATGCGCTTGCGGTTTACCTCCGGAGTATTCTCGGGGGCATAAGCCATGGCCGCCGCCATTCCCTGCATCATGGTCTTTGTAGGTATGACTATTACGTTGCGGTCGGAAAGCTCCGCCGCCTGCTGGGCCGCCATGATTATATTGGAGTTGTTTGGCAGCACGAATACGTTCCTGGCGTTAGCCTTGCGTATGGCCTTGGCTATGGTGTCTATGCTGGGATTCATGGTCTGGCCGCCGGAGATTATCACGCCTACGCCGGCGCCTGTAAACTCGCTGTCCATGCCCTCGCCTGCGCTTACCGCTACCATGGCGTTCTCGGTCTCGTTCTTTTTGATGTTCTCCTGAATGGCGCGGTTCTGCTCCCTCATGTTCTCTATCTTGACCTTATCCAGCTCGCCAAGGCAGAGCGCCAGCTGCAAAGCCTTGCCCGGCATGTTGGTGTGGACATGTATCTTAATAAAGTCGGCATCGTGGGCAACTACTACGGAGTCGCCTATCTTCATGAGCTTATCACGGAACTTTTCCAGGTCGCCCTCAGTGAAGGACTCCACAAGATGTATGACGAAAAACTCAGTGCAGTAGCCAAACTTTATGTCATTTACGTCTTCCAGCGAAAGGTCGTTGTCCTCTGGGGTAACAGCTTCCTGCTGCTCTGCCACATAATCGTCTATGGCATCTCCGTCCACCACCATCTTAAAGCCTCGGTATATGGTCATAAGACCCTTGCCGCCGCTGTCCACCACGCCCGCTTCCTTGAGCACAGGCAGCAACTCCGGCGTCTGCCGCAGGGCTTCCTCGCCGCTTTCTATCATTACGTCGATAAGGCCGAACACGTTTGCGCCCTGATTGAACTCGCCCTCTACCGCAGTGCTTATCATGCGCGAAACGGTAAGTATGGTTCCTTCCTTGGGCTTCATCACCGCCTTGTAGGCGGACTCGGTACCCATGCGCAGCGCGTTGGCCAGCAGCTCCGCGTCCATCTCATCACAGCCCTTCAGCGCCTTTGCAAAGCCGCGGAATATCTGTGAAAGTATAACGCCGCTGTTTCCCCTCGCTCCCTTGAGCGCGCCCAAAGATGCTGCCGCAGCTACCTCTCCTACCGTACTTCCGCCGTTGCAGGCCTTTATTTCCTTTACGGCGGACTGCATCGTCATGGACATATTAGTTCCCGTGTCGCCGTCCGGCACGGGAAATACGTTCAGTGAGTCCACATACGCCTTGTTCTTTTCCAGCAGGGCAGCGCCTGTCAGGAACATCTCCTTGAGGAGCGCCCCGTTTATTGTAGTATTATTCAAATCGATATCCTCCATGCATAGCCCGTTGAAGGGTATGCGCCCTTGATTAAACTATGCGCTGATGCTTTCAACGTGTATATTCACGTTGGCTACCTTGATACCGGTAGTCTCCTGAACGCGATAGCGAACGTTGTCTATCATGTTTTTGGCCACCACGGGCAGTGAAACGCCGTAGACCATGGTGACGTACAGGTCGATATCCACCTCGTCGCCCTCGCCGAGGAAGGAGACCTTCACGCCGCGCTTCTTGTTGGCCTCGCTGCCGACCAGCTTCAGTATGGCATCCGTGGCGGTCTTTGCGCTCATGCCTACCACGCCGTAATTTTCAGTCGCGGCATAGCCCGCCACCGTTGCGATTATATCCTCACTGATGGTAACTTTTCCGTATTCGTTGTTAATAGTTCCCGGCATTGTACAATACCTCCTTTTTGGCTTTACATAATATTGCTTTTATATTTTAAACCATATTCCTTATTTGCGCAAGAAATACGGCCTCCTAACCGACTTATGAACGTAAAATTTTACAATATAACCATATTTATGCAGATTAAATGTCCCCAGGCATAGCCGAAACCAAGGCCGTAGATAAAGCTGAACTTGCAGTAAAGATCCTTCCTGAACAGATGATACCTCAGATATGAAAGGCTGTACGATGCCGGCGCAGGCGCGTTGCATGAGCGTTTTCAGTACCATCAGTTGACAAGAGCCCGTCTAATCCGGGCTTTTTTCTATACATATTCTTTTAAACTCCTCCGCCTCCCATCCCGTCACCTTTGTCATTTGCGCTATATACCCTTCTATCGAATAAAATCTTTTATCCAATGTATCCAGCGCCGCAGCAAGCCAGCAGGGGCAGGCGGCGAAAAAGCCCAAAACGTAATTTGCTGCGCGCTCATCGCCGCTGAGAGCAAGGGCGGCTGACTGTGCCTCCTCCAGCTCATGGGAAAGGGCGGTGTTGGTATATAGATAATCCGCGTATATGGCGCTGTCCTCTGCGCCCAGAAGGCGAAGAAGCAGGGCGGATATCACCCCCGCCCTGTCCTTGCCGGCAGAGCAGTGGTATATCACCGCGCCTTCTCGCTGTTCCACCACAGTGCGTATTATACCTTCAAGGCACCTTCCTGCATCGGCTGACAGCACCATACCGCTATATACCTCCCGCATGCGCTGTGCCGATGCAGGCTCGCTACGGCGGTAGCCTTCCAACATGTCCTCTACCTTATCCGGCAGTGTGCGCTTGCTCTGAACGAACCTGCGGCGGCCATTTTCGGTTATGGGTATATGTATATACTCCGCGCCGGGTATCTCCGGATCGGGGTGATAGGCCCGCTCGTTTTCGCTTCGCATATCGTATACTGCGGCTATGCTGCCAAGCTTTTCAATATCTTTATCCTCAAGCCGCCACAAAGCTCCTGAGCGAATCAGCCGCCCCGGCTTCACATATCCGTTCTCTACTTTTATTCCGCCCATATCCCGAAGGTTGGGGCAGCCTGCTATTCTTTCCATCTATTCCTCACCGAAATACCTGTATAGCACCTTTACGAACTCGGGTATGCTGCGGCGCACGGAAGCGGCGGCGCTGTCCTTCGCCATGTCCGCTTCGGCGGCAAGGCATTCTCCCGCGTATTCAAGCAGCTGCACCGGTGTAACGTTTTCACCCGTGCGGCAGGAATACAGCCTCGCCATAAGCTCCATAGCCTCAGGTCTGTTTATCAGGGCAAAGGACGAGAATATGCAAAGCCCCAGATTTTCCATTATGAATATCTGCCGGTATAACAGCTCCAGATCGCCTATATCCCCAAGCTCCGGGCAGAGTTTATGCAGGCTCATACGCCGCTCGGAATCCTTGGTATTTGCCGGCCGGGTCACCCGCCGCTGTATATCCTCCCTATCCGGATAAAGCCTGCCGAGGGCGGCGGTCCCGCCGCCTATCAGCCTCCCCGGGACGCTGCCCCTTGCCGTTTCTTCTATGAGCGAAAGCAGCGTTTCTGACGTTTTGGGCAGCTTTGCGAGCTCTATATACATGGCTGCCGTATATACGAACTCCGTAGCGTTGAGGCCCAGGGACATTCCCCGTTTGGAAAGTGCCGACGCAGTGCGGTCCAGCTCCTCTTCCGAAAGTTCACCGAAGCAGTGCGCCATCGCCGCCCGCACCTCCGCCTCCTCAGGAGCAGAAAACACATGGCCGTTTCCGGCACTGTGGCGGTTCAGACAGCCTATTACGCAGCCCGGGGCGCAGCAGTAGTTGAGTCTGCCTGCTTTCTCCGGCCTGCAGGGCTTTTTGCCCTTGGGCAGCTCAGGTATGGCGTTTTTGTTTTTTAATAAGTGAAGTATGGTGATGGACCCCAGCCCCGGCAGCGCGCCGCCGCATATGGGGTCGTCTATTATCAGCCGCGCCAGGGCCTTGCCGTCCCGGATAAGCCGCTCTTCATCAGCGCACTCAGCGCCGAAGTACTTATTGCATTTTACTATTACTGCCCGGAGGTTCTTGCTGCCCGGCACATCTCCGAAGCTGCTCCTCGGGCAGGTGAAGCGCGGCGTTCCCTCGGGGTAGGTAGTAAAGAGGCCGCTCAGCGGAAGCCGCATATCCCCGGCGGGGCCTGTGCCTATAACCGCGCAGTCCGAGCCGTACTTTTTACGGATATTCTCTACAATATCGCCGCAGGTAAGGCCGTCCATCCCGGGTACGGGGAATATGCGGACAGCATCGCCGTCCATATAAACCGCACAGCGCCCGCATTCATACATGCCCTTTATCACCAGCCCCGATATGCCCAAAGAGGCCAGCTTCTGGGGCATATCCCCGGTTATGCTGGTTACCGCAAAGCCATTGTCCGACCGGGCGGCTACTGTGGCCCGGGTAGCGCAGGGTACGTGGCAGCCGGTGAGCAGACCGGGAACTACAACGAATGTGTTGTCGGGTGAAAGCCTTTCGCAGCCCTCTTTAGAGTGGCGGCGTATGAGCTCCATGGCGAGGCCCCGGCCGTAATGGCCGGTGGGAACGGCTTCTTCCTCTATGCTTTTATCCGTAAGGTCTATTATCAGTATGCGGGACACGCTACTTTTCCTTTCCCTTCATGTGGTCTGCGTTTTTGCCGTATCTGACAGACTGTATCTCCGCCATTATGGCTATGGCTATTTCCTCAGGAGTTTCGCCACCTATATCCAGGCCTACCGGCGTATATACCGAATCCAGCTGTTCACCGGATACGCCTTTTGCCCTGAGCTTATCAAAAAGAGCCGCGACTTTCTTGCTGCTGCCTATCATGCCGATGTAGGCGGCGTTTTTGCCGAGAGCGCCTGCCAGAGCCTCCCCGTCGCAGGCGTGGCCGTGGGTAGCTATTACGAAATACGCTCCCGCCGGTATGTTCATCGCAGATATTTCGCCTTCAAAGTCCTTCACCCCTACAAATCGGCTGGCTGTCTCTATTTTGTCCGCTATGGCATCCTCCGGCCTGTCATCTATGAGAATGGTATCGAAGCCTACGAACTCCGCAAGCTTCAGCATGCAGCCGCCAACGTGGCCCGCGCCGCACATAACCAGCAGCGGCCGTGGTATGAATACCTCAATCAATACGCTGACATGGCCGCCGCAGGTCATGCCGGTATCCGATGACGGGGATGTAAGGTCGTAGGATTTGAAGGCGTTTTCACTGGACTGTATGCATTTTTGCGCATCCCGTATGGCAAGCAGCTCGACAGCCCCGCCGCCAACGGTGCCCTTTGAGCTGCCGTCGGGGTATACTATCATCTTGCCGCTGCTTCGGGGTGTGGAGCCGTCGGACTGCACTATTGTAACCACGGCGAAGCTCTTGCCCGCGTCGTATGCCGCCGCCTGTTCCTTGACTATATCTATTGCGTTCATATTGCCTCCGTACTTAGTTTTTTAATATGTGAATACGCATATATCCCGCATATTGCCAGGGATGAGCATCACGGGGGAATCCTGCACAATGCACCGGGCAAGTATCACTATCTGCCGCTGGCCCTGACTTAAAGCGCCAAAGTCCTTTTCTGCGAGCTCCGCGCAGTTCAGCCGCTCCATGGCGGCAAGTGCCGCACGCTTATGCACAGACGATGGGGATTCCAGCAGGCCCAGCTGTGAGTTGAAACCCATCAGCACCACATCGAGGGCGGTGCGTCCTCCCTGCAGGCTGCAAATCTGAGGTATAAATGATATAAGCCTGGCCCGCTTTTTCTCGTTGAGTCCCTTACACTCGGTATCTGCCGCTATACAGCTGCCCTCCATTGGCAGAAAGCCGCAGCAGGCGTGGAGTATTGTGGTCTTGCCGCTGCCGTTCAGTCCCAGGAGGGCGCAGAACTCGCCCTTGGCTATGTCCATGCTTACGCCGTGCACTATCTCGTTTTTGCCGTATGAGATTTTTACTTTATCAAGTGAAAACAGCCCGCTCACGATACATCCTTTCCCCTCGCGCAGAGGAAGTATATGAGTATTGGCACTCCTATTACGGTGGTGAGTATGGATATGGGAAGTTCGGCACTGTACAGTACACGGGCCAGTATATCCGCCGTCAGCACGACGAATGCCCCCACAAGGCCGCTCATTATTATCGTAGTTGAATCGTTGCGGCGGAGCATCAGTCTCGCCGTATGGGGCGCTATGAGCCCCGCGAAGGATATAAGACCGGTGACGCTTATTATAGAGCCTACCATCAGGGTAGACAGCGCCAGCACTGCCGCGCGGACAGGCCGCAGCCTCACGCCTAAGGCCCTGCATTCATTGTCGCTCAGTGACATCAGTTCTATCTGCCTCCTTAGCAGCAGTATGCCTGCAAGGCCAATGAGGAACATAGGCCGTATCGATAGAAGCTTGGACAGGGTTGTATTGCCGAAGGTACCCATCTCCCAGTATTCCATAGCGGCAAGCTCATTTTCCGGATCCGCAAAGTACTTAAGGGCCATTATAGCAGCCTTTGATATGGCGTTTATTACTATGCCCGCCAGGACATAGGTTGACGTTGACCGGGATCGGGTAGCCTTGACCAGCAGCATAACGCACACCACGGCGATAAGCCCTCCCCAGAAGGCGCCTGCCGCTATGGCAATCATGCCGGAGGTGGATACGGATACTATGGCTACAGCCGCGCCGAGGTTGGCGCCCCCCGCTATGCCTATGATGTCAGGTGATGCAAGAGGGTTCTTGAATATTATCTGATATACGCTGCCGGCAATGCCGAGACCTACGCCGGCTATCAACGCCATTACTGTGCGGGGCAGGCGCAGGGTAGTGAATACCTTGCGGGTCATCTCCTGAACCTGCTCTCCCTTAAGTATGGCCTGTATATCGGCAGTCGTAATGGTGTATTTGCCTACGCAAACCGAAACCACCGCAGCCGTGATTACGGCTGCGGTAATAACTGCAAACAGTATTGGCGTAAGCCTGTTTTTTATTTTGCTGTTCACTAATTTATATTATCTGAGACGTTATGCTGCCTTTTCAACGGTCTCGCCCAGTATGGAAGAAGTATCCATATCGAAGCCGTAGAAGGTCTTGTAGAAGTCGGCTGCGTCAGCGGCGAACTCTTCCATGGTGTATACTTCGGGATGCAGCTTGGCGGTCATCCACAACATGCCCAGAACGCCGGAGGGAACCGGTGAATCCCATGCTTCAAAGCCTGTGGGCATATTGTACACCGCGCCGTTCTTTACGGCGGCGACTTCCTTAAGCTGCTCGTCCGACATCACTTCGTCGGCAGTAAAGTCGGGCTGGCCGTTTGCCATGTTATTGGTGGGTATGATTATCACATCGGGGTTCATGGCTATAAGCTGCTCGTATGATATGTCGGTCCAGGAGTCTCCCTCCAGAGAATCGCCTGCGTTTTTGCCGCCCGCGGAGGTTACGATTGATGCCTGATACATATCCTTAGGCGCGGTTGTGAGGTAGGAGCTGGTGCCGCACATATATACTGTGGGCTTGTCGGCATCGGCTATGTTTGCGGTAAGTCCTTCTACCTTCTTCATTACTTCATCTTTTATGCAATGCGAAACCCGTAAAAGCTCGAAAAAGTGGCCTTCAGCCACTTTTTCGACAGTATCTGCCATCGCACAACCCCGATAGCATTTTTGTTTTACTTATTTAACGTTACAGACGTAGCGGTAGAAGGGCGCCAGCTCCTCCATAGCCGTCTTTACCTCATCGAATATACCTGCGTTCATGGTGGGCGCAAGGCTGTGGCTCTCATAGCACAGGCTCATGCCCTTGAGATTGAGATAGGGCTTTATATCCTCTGGTGCAGCCGGCACCTTGTCCTTCTTGTAGCTTTCGCCCTCCACTGTGTACCTCTTCAGCGCCGGTGCATTTATCACTCGCCTGAAGCCCTCCGGATCCGCCATGGCATGGGCGCGAAGTCCGTTCATCACCTCAAGGTTGGTGCAGTACATGCCGCTGCCGTAGCCGTAGCCCGTTGGAGATATCTCAAAGTACATGCACAGGCTCTCCCCCATACTGCGGCCGTCCCGGCGGAAGCCCAGCCACATGTGATCCCGGTAGGGCAGCTTGTTCTTTGAATATCTGGTGTCACGGTTTATGCGGGAAACTATCGTCGTGAGCCTGGGATTGAACTCCGAATCTATATCCAACATGGTAGGCAGCAGCATCTCTCCCAGCCGGCATAGCGGCTTATAGACGTACTCTTTATACCGCCAGCGGTTTTCATCCATCCACTGCTTATTGTTATTGAACCCCAATTCCGTTAGGAATATATATGCTTCCGGCTTAAACCCGCAGAAATTTTCAGGCATTATGAACACCCCCTGTTCTTTCTTTTTGCAAATACGTCCTTCCATTCCACCTGCGACAGCATCAGTGCTGCAATCACCATCAATCCTCCCACAAGCATGCGCGCCGTCATAGTCTCATGTAGAAATATCACGCCGAATATACACCCAAAGGCGGATTCGGTGCTCATGAAAAGCGTCGCGTACTCGGGGCTCGCGTACTTTACCCCAACGTTTTGCAGCGTGAGGCCTATGAGCGTGCAGGCTATGCCGCAGTATGCGAGGGCAAAGGCCGTGTCGCCCCCGATGCTTGCGGGGGGCCGCTCAAACAGCAGCGCCGCCGCCCAGGCGTACAGGGCGCTGAACCAGAACTGGAGGCAGGTGAGCTGCATCAGGTCGAAACTCCGGGCGTATCCGTCCACGAGGACTATATGCGCGGCGAAGCCCAGCGAGCAGCAGAGCGTGAGCAGGTCGCCTATGTTGATGCTTCCTCCGCCGTCAGTAGTGAGCAGCGCTATGCCAATTATCATCATTACGGCAGCCATCCATACCTTGCCTTCCGGCCGGCGCTTTTGCATTATCCACAGCAGCAGCGGCACCAGCACAACGTAAAACGCCGTGATGAGCGCATTTTTGCCCGCCGTGGTGAACATCAGCCCGTAGGTCTGCACCGCAAAAGCACCGTATATATACAGACCCAGATTGGCCCCGGCCTTTATCTTTTCAAATGTGACGGGACCTTTGGTAAACAGAGTATAGCTAAGGCCCAGAGCCGCTATGGTAAACCGTATTGCAAGTATATAGTTCGTCGACATGCTGTCCAGCGTATTTTTCATTACCACAAAGCCGCTGCCCCATATCATTCCTGTTATCAGCAGCGCCATGTTGGCCAATCTTCTTTTCATTGCATCATTAACAGTCATACTTATCTGCCTTCTCGCTTCGTATAACGGATAATCTATCACAATGCCGCCCATAAATCAACGGCAAAATCACATGTTTTGCGTCAATAATTTGCATATTATTCCACCGACACCAGTAAAACTCCATGGATTAGCGCATATTTATTCGTTACACTTATTCTGTAACAGATGGGGGCAGCTATCCCCATGCTTTACCAGGGAGGAAAACCAAATGAATAAAACAGCGATATCAATTATAGCAGCACTGTTTATGCTGCTTACCCTCATACCATCCCCAGCCCTTGCCGCCCGCCCATGGCCCTCACCTACGCCGACGGCCCCAGTCTCGCCGGTACCCACTGCGGAGCCTACTCCTGTAGCTTCGCCGGAGCCTTCCGCCGAACCCACGCCTACCGCTTCACCGGAACCTACGGCGTCGCCAAAACCTACGGACACGCCTGAACCCACCGCGTCGCCCGAATCTTCGGTCTCACCGGAACCCGCGGCTACCCCAAGGCCATCCCCCACCCGCACCCCCCGGCCTACGTATAGACCTATTCCCACCTACAGGCCAAGGCCTACGGAATGTCCTTGCCTCCACGAGCACGTTTACTGCTGCAATTGCAAAAAGTGCGTTCTCTGCGGCAAATGCACCTGTAAGGTACCATGCCCCCAGCTCGTCACCCCCAAGACCGGTGATACCGGGGCTCTCTGCCTCATAGCATTGGCACTTATTGGCGCTGCCGGTGTAGAAGTGATAAAGCGCAAGGGCGGACGCAATAAGTAATAGCGGATAAAGGGATATTTGATAATTTTATTTAAAAAGAGTTGCAACGAAAAAAGCAAGCGCCTGAATCCTTAGAGATTCAGGCGCTTTTAATGGTGGAGCATAGCGGACTCGAACCGCTGACATCCACACTGCCAGTGTGGCACTCTACCAACTGAGCTAATGCCCCGTTTTGCAACGAAGATTATTATAATACATCATTGCGGATTTGTAAAGCATAATTTTAGGATTTAATCGTTTCTTTTAAAATATTGGTACATCGTGCATACCATTCCGCCGTTGCTCAGCTTGCGGCGCTTGTCCGCCCGCTTGCCATATATTCTCTCGAAATCCCGGTATGCGGTGATAACGCTCACCTGCCAGTTATCCAGCTCGTCGAACTTTTTGCGCATCTCCCGGTACAGCGCCTCCGCCTCCCGCTTTTCCATCATGCGCTCGCCATAGGGAGGGTTGCAGACTATAAGGCCGCCGGATTTATCAGTAGAAAGCTCCTTCAGCGGCGCTACCTTCCAGTTTACCATCACTCCCGCCTTCTTGGCGTGCTTTTTACAGAGATCTATACTGCGGGCATCAATGTCGCTGCCCAGTATGTCGGGCCGACCGTCTATGCGGCTTTCACGGGCCTCCTGCCGCGCCCTGTCAAACAGGCTTTTGCCGCCGGCAAATTCCCATTCCTCCGCTGCAAATGGTCGGTTCAGGCCAGGAGCCATGTTGTTGGCGATCATTGCCGCCTCAATGGGCATTGTGCCGCTGCCGCACATGGGGTCTATAAGCGGCCTGTCGCCCCTATAATGGGAGAGCAGGAGCATTGCCGCCCCCAAGGTCTCCGCGATAGGCGCGGCGACGTTATACGTGCGGTAGCCCCGTCGGGAAAGCCCCGCGCCGCAGCAGTCCAGCGCCACAGTAACCACGTCCCGCAATATGCCTATCTCTATTATCACCTCTCCGCCTGTCTCCGGCAGCCGCTCCGTTCGGTACGCGGCCATGAGGTTTTCCACTATGGCCTTCTTTGCTATGCGCTGGCAGTCGGATACGCTGAACAGCGTGCTCTTGGCGCTCTTGCCGTTTACGTGTATGAAGCTGTCCTTTTTGAGGTAATCCCGCCAGCTTACGGCCTTCACGCCCTGAAACAGCTCCTCAAAACTCCTGGCCTCAAAGCTTACCACCTCCATGAGCACCCGTTCTGCCGTACGCAGCCACAAGCAGGCCTTTGCCATAGTCTGATAATCCCCGAGGAACAGCACTCTCGCGTCCTCCACCTTTTCCACCTCTATGCCAAGGCGCCTGAGCTCAAGGGATACTACGCTCTCCAGGCCTATTTTGCAGGTCGCTATGAATCTCATTCCTTGCTTTCTCCTTTGTTCAGCTTGCCCATGGCGTTGTTGAAGCGAACCATACTTATTCCGTACTTGCTGCAAAGCTCAAGCTTTGTGACCTCCACGCCACACTTGCGGCATGCCTCGTACTCGAGGGCCGCCGCAAGTGCCATCTTCTGCCCGTTGGAGATCGGCGGGTAACTCGAAAGGCCGTTTACATATTTGCCCCATAGCTTCACGGCTGTGGATATACACCTGTCGTCACGTATCCCTCTCATGTAGTCCACACAGTTTTCCATTACCTCGCCGTAAGCTTTGGGCAGGCCCTTTGGCATTACCGGCATAAGGCTCACCCGGCTTTCTACCAGCTCCCCGTCGATATAGCTCAGATACGGCTCCCTGGCGTTTATGGCCTTGAGCATTGCAAAGGTATCTCGCTTGAGATCCGTGCTCTCATCCTTGCGCAGGGCAAAGTCGCGCAGTATCTCCTCCGCCGTCTCGTCTCGGAAGGAGGCGATAAAGCTCAGTATGGCCCGCTTTACCGACTGATCCGGCAGCGTCAGGCCCCACTTGGCAGTCATCCTCACGTCGCCGCCCTCCTTCCACATCTCCATGAGCTTTTCCCGGGGAATGTGTATGTACTCGTTGAGCTTCTTTATCCTGGCTATGACTTCCTCCGCAGGCACCTGATAGTTCAGCATGAGGCTCATGGCTTTGGGCGCGCCCATTATCGCCGCCTTGCATATTCCCCTGTAAAAGCGGGCTATGCTGTCCTCGCCATCGATCTTTATGAGCTTATCGTAGCAGCTCAGGGCATAGGCCCATTCGCCGGTATAATATGCACAAAGGCCAAGCCTGTGTATAACGGCAGGATCGAAGCTTTTTTTATTGTAGAGCTTTTTGGCGATTGGCAGCGCTACGGCGAACTCGCGAAGATCCATGAATGTAACGCAGAGCCTGTTAAGGTCGTCCGCGTCCTCTGTGGCGACAGTCTTTAAATAATCGACCTGCCGCTTCAGGCCAACGTCGTCCTTGGCTCCCCTCATGAATATAGCCAGATTGCAGTGTGCCTGTATGTTCTGGGGTTCTTCCTTAAGCACCGCACCCACCTGATCCGTTGCCTTGTCGTAATCGTGTACGCAATAATAGCACAGGGCGAGGCTGTTGCGTGCATATGAAAGCTCAGGATGCTCTTCCACAGTTTTTTCCAGCAGCTCTATAGCCCCTTTAAAGTCCTCCTTCTCCATGAGCCGCCTTGCCTGTTCCGCTTCCGTGTACCCGGGTACGGCAAAGGGTCCGTCCTGATAGGCCTGGGCGGTGCCGTCGTCTATGGCCTCAGCCATATCGTATGCGGTGTAGGCGAATTCGCCCTCCGGATCCTCATCAAGGTATTTATCGAAGCTCATGCGCGCCTGGTCGTATTCCCTCTGGGCGAAAAAGTTGCAGCCCATGCCGAAATAAGCCTCCGCGGGCCTCTCCTCCTCCCGGAACTTCACCATAAGCAGCCGGTTGGATTCCTCCGTGCGTCCCATGGCGGTGAGTATCTCCGCTATGCCCAGCACTGCATCGTAATTTTTGGGGTCTAACTTCAGAGCCATGCGATAGCTCGCTATGGCCCCGGTAAGGTCGTTCTTTTCAAGCTTTGACGAGCCGCTGCGGTAGTAAAATTCTCCGTCCTGAGCGAACTGAAGCACTTTTCCACCTTTTTCGGTTCTGAATTTTTCTGCCATTTGACTATTGCGCCTTTCCGGCCTCCTCCAGGAGGCCCTTGAGCTCAGCTTCGCTGAAGCTGTACTTCTTATTGCAAAAGTGGCAGGTCAGCTCCGCGCCGTGTTCCTTCTCTATCATGTCACTGAGTTCGTCCCGGCCCAGGGATATAAGGACCCTCTCCAGCCGCTCCCGCGTGCAGTCGCATCGGAACCCTGTCTCCATGGTCTCAGTGAAATTAATATCCATTCCGTCGAATATCTTCCTGAGCGCGGCCTCCAGCTCCATGCCGTCATCCAGCATGCCGGCAAGCATCTTCACCATCGGCACCCTGTCCTGTATGTTATCTATTACGTCATCGGGGCAGAAGGGCATGGGCTGCACTATGAGGCCGCCGCCGGCCCTGACCCTGCCGTCGTGGGGGTCTACCCGGACGCCCAGGTATACCATAGAGGGCTGCTGCTCGCTCACCGTGAAATACTGTGCGAAGTCCTCCGCTATTTCGCCGGATACCATGTTGCTCTTGCCCACATATGGCTCCTTCAGCCCGAGATCCCGCACTACCGTAAGCTCGCCGAACCAGCCTACCGCCATGGAAACGTCCAGCTTGCCGCTGTCGTTTAGCGGCAGCTCCAGCTTGGGGTTTTCTATGTAGCCCTTTACGTGGCCCCTGTTATCCGCGGTGCAGACTATATTGCCCGCCGGGCCTCCGCCCTTGATTATGGTGGTGAGCCTGTCGTTTTCGCCCTTGAGCTGCGCCCCCATCATGTCGGTTATGAGAAGGGAACGGCCCAGCGCCGCTGTGCATACCCTTGACAGGCCGTGAAGCTCACGGGCGGTCTCGCATATGTCCTTGCCGGTAATAGCCATGAGCTTTACCGTATCGTTTGCCATAAGGCCCCTTACTATCCTACCCATTATGTTATCCTCCGTATATAGTCGCTACACGTTTCTGAATGGTATGTTGCCCTTATCCGCGCAGCTCCTCAATCTTCTTATATGATATTCCATGAACTTCTGTGCTTCTCCCACGCGGTACATTATGTCCCCGTCGTCAACGTCCTCGTTCTTTTTCTTGAAATTCCTCATCCTGTACTTATCCTTGAATCCCAGCACATGACCGAACTCGTGCTGTATCACAGAGCATATCACCCCCCGCTGCCTTTGGTTCTGTACATCCTTGCCGGCGAGGTTTATGTAGACGTCCGGCTTGCGCATAATGAACCGCCATAGCTTCAGGAGGCCCTTGCGGCGCGCGCCGTAATACGCCCGGCTCACGTTTATCCTTGGGCTGTACCACTTACGTATGACTGGCGTCTCGTCTATGACGCGCACGTTCACCGCGCCCAAGCTGAATTTATCGGCTATATTCACCCGCACCTCAATCTCAACGGGCCCTTTGTCCGTGCCGTAGCAGCCCGCTATGCGCCCGAGGCCGTCCAGCATTAGCTGCCGCATCTCCTCAGGCTCCCCGGCTCTCGGGTCTATGTACAGCGTAAAAGCACAGACCACCTTTTCGCCGTCTCTGTAAAGCTCAAGGGGCTTCATCGCCTTTTCCTTCCCCAAAACTGCACCCGTTCGCTGTCGGGCTTTACGGGCTCCGTCGTTTCAAAGTCATATGCTTCCGCGTCAAAGCCCGCCCTGTTCAGGGCGCTCAAAAGCTCGTCCACGCCATGGGCCCGCTGTATGTGCCGCTCGGTAAAGCGGCGGTAAAGCTCACCCTGCCGCTCAAAGAAGGTCAGATTCATCTCTATGAGCCGGCTTTCCGGGTCGTAGTTGTTCTTCCAGATATACGCCCCGCCCTGCTCGTCCTCCGCAAAGGTATTGCAGCCCAGTATGTTTTCCAGCTTATACTGCGACGAAATATCGAAAAGCAGCAGGCCGCCCACCTTCAGCGCGGCGTTTGCGGCCTCGAAGAACTCCTCGGCGGCATTGAGGGAATCTAAGTAGTTCACCCCGTCGCAGGCGCAGATTATAGCGTCCTGGGGCCGGTGCAGCGCGAGCTTGCGCATGTCCTGCTCCACAAAGGGTATCTTCAGCGCCGCCCTTCGCGCTTTTTCGGAGGCTATCCTCAGCATGTCCCCGGATATGTCCACGCCGGTCATGATGTGCCCCGCCCTGGCCAGACGCAGCGTTATCTCACCTGTGCCGCAGGCGCAGTCCGTCACCCGCAGCTTTTCAGCGCCCATAAACCGGAGCAGGTATTCCGCCCAGGAATCATAATCCACGTCCTTCATGAGCGGGTCGTACATGCCCGCGAAATCACCATACATTAGCATACTGCTCCTATGTTGCAATAGTAATTCATATTATAATATACCCCAAGGCGGCTAACATGGCAATAGTTACCGCATTGTAAATTCGGTTCGCAAAAATTGCTATATTTCGCATTATAGGTTATAATGTCCCGGACAACATTATACAAAAGGAAGCGCCCGAAAAGATGGAGCAAAATAAAAATAACGGCAAAGGCCGCAAAATCATAATCATACTTATATGCGTCATAGTGACCGCAGCCGCCGCCATAGGGATACTTGCAGCAAAGCTGCTCAACAGCATATCCCGCCCCGGCACGGATACCGTGTTCGCAGAGAACGACTGGGACATCATAATCACCCCCGCACCCGCGGCCACCCCCAACGCTACGCCGGAGCCCTCGGCTACCCCGGTGCCAACCCCCATACCCATGAGCGAGCTATACGACCAGACATGGCTGGACGAGGCAACTGTAGAAAAGCTGAAGGCTGACGCTGCGGACGAACACTACATAAACGTGCTGCTCATAGGCGTTGACCGCCGCGGCACAAAGGGGGACTCCAACACCGACGCCATGCTCATAGCCACCATAGACACGGTAAACAACAGGCTCAAGCTCACCACAATAATGCGCGACATGCTGGTGAACATACCCGGCCACGGCTACGGCAAGCTCAACTCCGCCGCGGTAAAGGGCGGCCTTGACCTGCTCTTTGAGACCCTCAACAGCAACTTCTATCTCAACCTCAGCGAATATGTGCTGGTGGATTTCAATATGTTTGAGGAAATAGTGGACGCGCTGGGCGGCGTTACGGTGCGCATGAGCGCCGAGGAAATAAGCGAGGCCAATGACTGCATAGCCGGCCTCAACAAGCAGCGCGGCATAGCGGACACATGGGACGGCTTCATATTCGCCAACGAGGGCAACGTCAAGCTCACCGGCAAGCAGGCCCTGGGCTATGCGCGCATACGCCACATAGACAGCGACTTCAACCGCACCAAGCGCCAGTTCAAGCTGCTCAATCAGATATACGCCCAGTTCATGAAGGCGGACGTATCCAGGCAATATAAAATGCTTGAGAAGATACTGCCCATGGTGGAGACCAACATGACCAACGACCGCATAATCTCCTGCGCTACAAAGGCTCTGGGCATGGGCGCGGGCGGTCTGCTCTATTGCAGGATACCTGCGGACGAAACATACAAAACCGATAAATACGAGAGGAAGTCGGTAGTGCTGGCAGATATGCCCGCCAACGCCAAGGCGCTGCACGAATTCATATTCGATTCCGCGGAGGAAGCCGAAGATGCAAAGGTGCTTTCCCCCGGCGAATCGCTGCCCCCGCGCACGCCTACCATATATCAGGGCGCTGACGGCAACTACTATTATTACAGCGACAACTCCCCCGTATACGCAGAGCCTACAATGGACCCCGGCTACTACGACCCCAACGCCCCCTACATCGACCCCAACGGCCAGCCCCAGGTGGAGTTTCAGGGTTAAAGGCAAAAATACGCTTTAACAAAAGCAAACGCGCCGCCATATGATAAAGCATGGCGACGCTTTTTGTTTACGATGAATACAGCGGCAGGTTCATCACGGCCGATCCCGCCCTCATGGGCCGCTGCAAAAGCTGCGGCGGAACGCTCTGGACGGACGGCCGCTTTTTATATGCCTGCCGCCGCCTTTGCAGCCGCTACGATATGATACTCAAAAGCTCCTTCCATACCCTTCGGGAGCCCTTCGCCCCCTTTTCCCCCTGCTTCGCAGGCCTTTCCGGGGACTTTGCCCTGCTCTGCCCCTGCAAAAATATCTGCGGCGTACAAAACGAGATACGCCGGTACTGTATAAATCACAAGCTGTTTTCATATGTAGAAGCCCAGTACCAATCGCCCCTGTGGATACGGGGCGAGGTCAGCCTTGGGCGTTCCTCCCTTGCCGTGGGGTATCCTGTACTTTTCCCGGGAAATATGGGGGTTCATGTATTCGTGCTTCAGCAGGGGCTGAACCTGCTGGGGTTTCCCTGCCTGATGAGCGGCAGCCTTTCCGGCGATACCCTTCCCGCCCTCTCGGCCTTCCGGCTGAAGCACCATCTGCCGCAGATGGAAGCCGTTGACGCTGCGCTGTGGCGGGCGCTTTTTGCCGCAATGAAAAAAGGCGGTATATCCGCCGATTAGATCATATTCCTCTCCCGCAGCACCCGCATGGTTTCCGCCCCTATATCCTCTATGGAGCGCATTCCCTCATCCCCCATGCACTGTATCACGGCGATGTCATTGCGTCTCTGTGCCGTTTCAAGGTACTTGGCTCTGGCCCGCTGCTGTATGCCGCAGGATTCCTCGTATACGTCCTTCTTCTCGCCGCCCACGTAATCTCTGAAGCCCTTTTTCATAACGTTCTCACCCGCCTGTGCAGGCGCAACGTCGTAGAAAAGGTATATGTCGGCTTTTGGCAGGCAGAAGTGGCCGTACTCCAGATCGAATACCCAGTCAATTATGTCCGGGCGCTGAAGGTCTATGTCGCGTATGCTCTGGTATACCGCGTTGCTCAGCACGTAGCGGTTTATTATCATATAGTCGTATTCGCCGTCAATGTGGCTCCTCATATCCTCCCAGCGGTCCAACGCAAACCACAGGGCCATGCTCTTGCCGTCCACCGTATCCGCCTTTACACCTTCCGCGCCTGAAAGATAGCTGCCTACATGGGAGCCGAAGTAGCTTTCGTACTTGGGATACTCCCGCTTTTCCACGGAATAGCCCATATCCGTCAGCGCCTCGGCAAGCTTATTATACTGCACGCTTTTGCCGCTTCCGTCTATTCCCTCTATGGCTATTACCTTAGTTTTGCCCATATCATTCTCCCAGCATCCTTTTAAGCTTCCACAGCGCAGTCTCGTTTATCTGAATCTTCAGATGAGCGCCGTCCCCCTGATGGTCCTCCTTCAATATTCGGCCCTCGGCGCGTATGACGTTCATGGCCTCGTATTTGTCGTAAGGCACTACCACGTCAACCTCCAGCCTGCCGCTGTTTATCCGGCGCTCTATCTGCTCCAGCAGCCTATCTATGCCTGTGCCCTTTGCAGCGCTTATGAACACGCCGTCATTTGGCGTTCGCTCCCCGGTAAGGTCGCACTTGTTGTATACGTTTATCCTCGGTATATCCAGCGCGCCAAGCTTTGACAGCACGTCCTCCACTACTGCCATCTGGCTCTCGTAATACGGTGAAGACCTATCCACCACGTGCAGTATAATGTCTGCGTTTGCCGCCTCTTCAAGGGTGGAGCGGAAAGCCTCCACAAGGTCGTGGGGCAGCTTATTTATGAAGCCCACGGTATCAGAGATCAGCACTTCGGTGCCGTTGGGCAGCTCCGCCTGCCGCACCACCGGATCAAGCGTAGCGAACAGCATATCCTCCGCCAGCACCGATGCGTCGGTCAGGGCGTTGAGCAGGGTGGACTTGCCGGCGTTGGTGTAGCCCACCAGTGCCACGACAGGGGTGGAATTCTTCTCGCGGCGGGCGCGTCTTAGGCTCCGCTGCTTTTCTATCTCGCCAAGCTCCTCGCTAAGCTCGAATATCCGCCGCTTTATCCGCCGCCGGTCTATCTCAAGCTTCTTTTCGCCGGGGCCCCGTGTGCCTATGCCGCCGCCCAGCCGGGAAAGCACCGTTCCCTGACCCAGCAGCCGCGGCAGCCGGTATTTCTGCTGTGCAAGCTCCACCTGAAGCTTGCCCTCCCGGGAGGTCGCCCGCTGTGCGAATATGTCCAGTATAAGCGCCGTGCGGTCTATGACCCGGGCGCCCAAAATTTCTTCGAGGTTGCGGCTCTGCACGGCTGTAAGCTCATCGTCGAATATGAAAAGGTCCGCCTCCAGCTCGCTCCCCTTCAGGGAAAGCTCCTCCGCCTTGCCACTGCCTATGTATGTGGCGTTGTCCGCGCCGGCCTTCTTCTGGGTGAACCTGCCCACCACGTTTGCCCCCGCCGTCCTCGCAAGCTCGCCTAACTCCGCAAGGGTATCGTAGGGCTCGCTGTTTTCCAGCCCCACAAGTATTGCCCGCTCCGGCCGTGAGCCCTCCGCCTCGACTGTCGTTGACTTCAGCCTGTCGTCCGCAAGGTATATCTCCTTCATCAGCAGCCGCTGGGGCAGCTTGTATGGGCGCATGGGGCCGTATATCAGCACGCCGCGCTCCCCCGCATCGTCCGCTTCCCCAAGGTATGCTGCGTATACCGATGTGGGCTCGCCGTCCTCCCTCACGCCTATGGCCGCCATGCTGTCAAGGCGCATGCTGCGGAGTGTGCCCAGATCCACTCCGGACAGCCTTCCGTCGCCGTTGGGGTGAGTGTGTATGCAGCGCACGCCGCACAGCCTGTCCTCGTTGCGCACGAGGCGCATGTTGGGCATGGAGACCTTGGCATTGTCGCCCACGGATACGTCGGCAATGCGGCCGTCACGGCCTATGTATACGGAAATCTCCCGGCCCAGAATACCCGTAAGCTGGCTCAGCTCCGCCACCATTTCCCGGGAGACGAACTCATCCTGCCCCTGACGCATATCGTACAGCAGCTCTATCCTCTCCAGCAATGTGTCCTTTATGCCCTGAATATTTCCGTTTACCCTGCCCATTACATCTCCAAATCAGTTACTTTAGTTTTATGCCGTAAATGAGCCCGCCTCTGGTGCCTATGACGATATGATTATCGAACACAGCGGGAGAGGCCTCCACGTTGGAGCCCAGGTTCATCTCGTCCAGCAGTGTGCCCGTCAGGCCGTCGAAAAGGTGTATGTAGCCCGACTTGGTGCATTGTATTATGTAGCCCTTGCCATTCTGGTCATATACCGGCACCGGCGAGCTCCAAGGATACCCCTGGAAGGTGTACCGCCACTTTACCGTACCGTCGGACTTGTTGAGCGCCACCAGCTCGCCCTTCATGCCCTCTGTCATGGATACCGGCACGAATATGAGGCCCTCAAGGTCGTTCTTGCCGGAGGCAAATGAACCCTGCACGCCGCCCGAAACCTGATTGGGCTTTGCAATAGTCTGGCAGTTGTAGTCGTTGTTGGTCCATACCCTCTCGCCTGTCACCGCGTCTATCTTCCATATAGGTATGGGCGCGGTTTGGGTATCCCTTGCCCTCCAGTTGGGGTGGAAGGAGGTGGACATATACACGTAAGGGTGATGGTCCTCTCCCTCGAGGGTCAGCACGCCTGTGCAGTTAGTGTCGTCCAGGGTATCCTGCACCCACTTCACCTGCAAGGTGTTAAGGTCGATGCACATGAGGTGGCCGCCGTTGTCGGCGATTATAAGGTGGCCCCGCCAGATCATGGCGCTGTCCTCCATGCCGAGCCAGAAGGCGTCGCTTGCGGCTACGCCGTCCGTGTTGTTCTTTGCGCCCTTATAGCGCCACTTTGTCACCTTCGGGCTTATGGAGATAGTCCCTGCGGCTTCGTCGTAATTTGTATTGAGCTTTATAAGGTACAGTATTCCGCTTTCGCCGGGGTATATAAGGGTATCCGTCTCGGCGTCCACAAGGGCGGAGCTGTCAAAGTAGGAAAGCCCCCTTATTCTGAAGGAGTCCTGCTTGCCGAACTCATAAAGCACCGAGCCGTCTATGAGGCTTATTATGAAGGCGTGGGAGGTATCCTTGCCCTCGGTCGGGCTGTCGTCGCCGGAGCCGACATACATGAGGGGATAGCCCCTCGGATCCAGCGCGCCCGCGCCCTTGAAGGGGAAGGCGGTGCTTATGTGGTCGCGTGTCTCCTGCCCCGTTTCGGCGTCAAAGAAGTATATGTTGCCGCTCATGGTGGCGTATATGGCCTCCACAAGGCCGTCCTTCTGCTTGGCCCAGTCGCGCATATTCATTATGCGCTTGGTGGATTCCGGCCAGCGAACGAGCAGCGGCTGACCCGTCCAGCCGCAGCCTGACCAGGAGCCGGAGCCGTACATCTTCTGCATACTGCCCACCGTGAAGGTCCATGGGGAGGTGTCGAACTTCTTCTCGGTCATGCTTGCCGTGCCATAGGAGGGGCTGTCGCGGAAGTTATTTCCGCGGAAGGTTATTACGCCCTCAAGCTGGGTATATTTATAGCCCTCCTCAAAGTCTATGACATCGGCGGCGGTATACTGGCTTGCATCCATCTCGCTGCCGTCCACCTCTATCTTTGTTTCAAGGCCAAAATCCTCCGGGCTTGTGCCTGCCACGGAATAGGGGCTGAACTCCGGCAGCGGCGTCGGGGTAGGCTCCGGCGGCTGGGTTGCGAGAGGGTTGCCCTCCTCGTCGAACAGGCCGTCCTGCTCCTTATCCTTCTTTTTGAACAGCCTGGCGAAGAAGCCCCGCTTCTCCTCCTCCTGCCCGGCCGGCTGCTCTATCGCCGCATCGCTGCCTATATCGCCCGTCTCCCCGCCTTTATTTATAAGCTTTGAGACCAGCAGTATGATTCCGCCTATTATAGCGGCAACAATAAGGAAAAAGAGTGTTATCCTTATGGCGTTGCGTATTCTCCTTCTCCTTGAGTTTCTGCTTCTTCTCCTGCGTCTTTTTGCCATTATGACATACCTCGTCAATTATACTTTAGGTGTACCAGGATATTATACTTCACTTTGTCATTTCCCACAAGCAAACCGGGAGCAAGTTTACACATTATGCAAATGACCGGGCAATGCAAAAGCCCCGCCTTATTCAGGCGAAGCTTTTACAAATGGCGCATATTAAGTTGATTTTTGCCCGTGAAAACAGGCAAACTTTGATTTTAAAGTTGCCGGATAGCTCTATTCAGCCGTATTACGCGGCCTTTCGCTCCTCGATGGTGCTTACATACAGCTTATTCTTGGGGACGGTATGCATGGCTCTGCGCCGCATCATAGCCTGACGCCTGCCTTTTTTGGCTGCCGCTTCCTTTACGGCGGACGCCGCCATAGTACCTATCACCACGCCGGGGATCATAAAGCTGAAGAACAGTCCAAAGTAATTCATAACGCACCTCCGTTTATATCTTCATCGGAAACGATCATTTTCCGCATCTTTCTCAAAAGTGTCTTATCAGGTTACAATTGCATTATAGTATCTTTATCGGATACTGTCAATACCATTTGTGGTACTTTGTACAAAATATTCGGCTTGATTTTTATTTCTTAATGGGATACACTAAACAAAACAGGACTGCACATATCGGAGAGGCGGTGTATAAATGAACAGACTGCGGGAGCTTAGAAAGCAGCATGGCCTTACTCAGGATGAGCTGGGACAGGCGCTGGGCGTACAAAAGGCAGCCATATGTAAATATGAGACCGGCAGGGTGCCCCTGCCAAACGATGCGCTGATGCAGCTCTGCTCCATATTCCACGTAACCGCGGACTACATACTGGGCCGTGACACAGTGACTACCATGTTCAAGGAGCGGGGCAGCAGTTCCGCCCTTTTCATGCCCGTTACGGACACTGTCGGCGTTCCGCTTGTGGGAAGGGTTCATGCCGGGCTGCCCATACTGGCGGACGAGAACATCACCGAATACATTCCCCTGCCCGCAGGCGACGTCACTGCGGGGGATTACTTTTATATGGAAGTGGAAGGGGACTGCATGATAGGCGACTTCATACCCGAAGGCGCGCTTGTACTGGTACGCATGCAGAACCGGGTGGAAAGCGGACATATCGCCATAGTGCGCATAGGAGACGAGGTTCTGGTGCGCAAGGTAAAGTGGCTAAATAACACGCTGATGCTGATACCCTCCAACCCCAAATACGAGCCCATGATAATCTCCGGCGGCGACGTGGAGATAATCGGCCGGGTGCTGGAAGTAAGGATAAGGGGATTATAACGGCGAAGAACTTCTCGACTGCATTGAGCGCAAAGTACGCAAACCACCGGTTAGCCGGTGGTTTAGTTTTTTGCTGCTTCCTTTTTGTTCAGGTTAGAACAGCTCCGCTATAGTTATGGTTTCCACAGCATCCATGTGATCCAGTATGCCTAAGATGGTATCTATCTCGCATATAAGGTTGTCGCTCTGGCCCATGGCCACAAGGTCCCGGCAGGTGATGAGCGTTTTTTCCATCTCGTCCAGGTCGTCATGATGAAAAAACATCTTTATCTTATCGCGGCGGCTGTTATATTCCCGCGTTATCGCGTCCAAGCGTTCCGCAGCCGTTGCCATATCCCCCAATACTGCCGCCTGCTCTGCCTCATGAGTCATTACGCGCAGCTTTGCCGTCATATCCCTGAGATAATTTCCGGGCACTGTGAACAGGAATATGAGCATAGCTACCGCTATGGCCGCAGCTATGGCAGCTGCTATGGGAAAACCGCTTTTATTAGTCATTTTTTCCTCCTGTATCTATAAATGCCACCCTGCCTCCATCTTTTCCCTTGGACTGCACATGCAGCGTATTCCCGGACAAAAAAGCAAACAAAAGCCGCTCGGGTCCTTTTATTCCGGCGGACTTCAGCCTGCTGTTGAGCCATTTTTCGTCGTAGCCGGACTGGCGCAGGGCTTCCTTGTGTATCTTACCGTCCTGCACCAGCAAAAAGGGAGGCTGTGCCTTGGGGGATTCCAGCGACAGCGCCTCGTACGTCACAGGCTGTGAAGGGCCTTTCAACAGCACAGACAGCTGCCCGTTTGTTTCGAGTATGGCGTATTCCACCGTTGACAGCTCGAAGTTGCCCCCTGCGCGAAGCTGCTCCATAAGGTCATTTAGGGTGTACCTGGCCGCCTTGAGGGATTGCTCCTGCACCACACCCTTTGATACCATCAGTAAGGGCCTGCCGCACACGGCATAGCGGAAGCCCTCGAACTTCAGCGAGCAAAGCGCCATCGTCTGCTGTATAAGGAAGAGGGCCAGTATGGGAACTATGCCGTAAAGAAGGGGTATGCTGGTATCTGACGCAGGCACAGAGGCCAAGTCCGCTACCAGCAGCGTTATGATAAGGTCAAAGGGCTGAAGGTCGGATATCTGCCGCTTGCCGGTCAGCCTTATCACCATAAACACAAGAAGATAAAGTATTATTGCTCTGATAAACAAAATCAACATAGCCATATTCTGCCCCGGCCGGCGCAGAATAATCAAAATATAATTAATTCATTCTGTTGCCGCATTTTAAGATCAGCATTATGCTTGACATAGCTGTGTGTTTCTGATAAAATACGTTGATGTCGGCGGTATGCCTGTATGGGCTGCCAAGGGGCCAGGGACTGACATCTGGATATGCGCCTGTAGCTCAGCAGGATAGAGCAACGGCCTTCTAAGCCGTAGGTCCAGGGTTCGAATCCCTGCGGGCGCGCCAAGTATATGGTGGGTATAGTTCAGTTGGTTAGAATGCCAGATTGTGGCTCTGGAGGTCGTGGGTTCGAGTCCCACTACCCACCCCATTTACTTCCCCAAGGCGTTTTTTGCGCAGGATTGGGGTGTCGCCAAGCGGCTAAGGCCCCGGATTTTGATTCCGGTATACGCAGGTTCGAATCCTGCCACCCCAGCCAAGTATGACCCGTTAGCTCAGTCGGTAGAGCACTTGACTTTTAATCAAGGTGTCCGGAGTTCGAATCTCCGACGGGTCACCATTTTTGCATTTGCGGCGCAAATTGCGGGCGTGGCGGAATTGGCAGACGCGCTGGATTTAGGTTCCAGTGCCGCACAGGCGTATGAGTTCAAATCTCTTCGCCCGCACCAAAAACAGAATATCATGCGGGTATAGTGTAATGGTAACACATTAGCCTTCCAAGCTGAGATAGAGGGTTCGAGTCCCTTTACCCGCTCCAGAAAAAGCAGTCCTTTGGACTGCTTTTTCAGTGAAATAAATCCTTGCGGATTTGTGAAATATGCTGAAGCATGTGAAATATGGCTTCGCCATGTGAAATGCGCTGCGGCGCGTGGGGATTTATTTCATTTCACTTGATGTGAAACATCAAATTTCACAATGCCCGGTAGGGCATTATTTCACATTCGAAGAATATTTCACTTTTAATATGCTGTTCATTATGTTATAAAGTATATAGGAGAAAGGGGTATTTTATGGCAGCTTCAAAACTTAGAATACGCTCTACTGATTTTGCGGTCAGGATTATAAAACTGTGTGAGAGCATAAAAGGGCATTATTCTCTTGTAAACCAAATGGAGAGAGCCGCGACAAGTATTGGAGCGAACATAAGAGAGGCAAACTACGCCCATGGCAAAGCGGATTTTATAGCGAAACTGCAAATAGCGTTAAAAGAATGTTATGAAACAGAGTATTGGCTTGAGCTTTTTGTAAAAGCTGATATTATTGGCCGCGAAGAGGCAACTGACATATATAATGATTGCGGCTCGATTCGCCGAATGCTTATAGCATCTATAAATACAGCTAAAGAAAATAACTAACGGATATTATAAGCATAACGCGCTGGCATATGAGGGCGTAAATAATGAAGAAACCGCGCGCTGTCTTATCGAATACGGAATATAGAAAGGAGCGCACAATGCAGCACATTGACGAAAACATGATGAATACACAGCTAAGGGAGCTGAAACCATTTATAAATGATAAAGGGCAGCTTACGAGCTATCCGGCAAAGTATAAGAAAAAGCTTATGGCGCTGTGGTATCTGGCGGATAAGATAGATATGGACCGCGAATACAGCGAGCCGGAGATAAATTCGCTTATAAACTCGCTGCACACGTTTGGCGATCAGGCTACGCTCAGGCGTGAGCTTATAAACAAGCGTCTGCTTTTCCGCAGCACGGATTGCAGCCGATACTGGGCGGAGGAAAACGACGATACTTTCGAAGCTTTTATGCAGCGGTTTATATAAAGTATGAAGAGCATTGATAAATACAGGGGATGCCTTATAGGCGGCGCGGCAGGCGATGCGCTGGGGTACGCAGTTGAATTCCTTTCCGAAGGAATGATATTCAGCCGCTACGGCGAAAGCGGCATTACGGAATATGAGCTTACGAATGGCGTTGCACAGATATCGGACGATACGCAGATGAGCCTATTTACGGCGAACGGGCTGCTGTATGCGGCGGCGCATGCAATGACGGAAAACTTTGCGGGCTGCATTGAACTGTGTTATAAGGATTGGCTCAAAACGCAGAGGGAAAGCTTTCCTGTGGATGCAGAAAAATGCTGTTCGTGGCTTATGAACGAGCAGCGGCTTTTCAGCCGCCGTGCGCCGGGGGTAACGTGCATGTCCGCGCTTATGGCGGATAAATGCGGCACTATGGCGGAGCCGATAAACGACAGCAAGGGCTGCGGCGGCGTGATGCGCGTGGCGCCGATAGGGCTTTACTTTGAAGAAGGCAGCATGCCTTTGGACGAGATAGATCGCATTGGCGCGGAAGCTGCCGCGCTGACGCACGGGCATGAGCTTGGCTATATTCCGGCTGCGGCGCTGGTGCATGTTATAAGTCTTGCTGCGCATAACGACGGGATGGCTTTGCTTGACGCTGTGCTTGATATGCGGAAGACCGTAAGCAGGCAGTTTGCAAATGCGGAGCATATAGGCGAGTTGCTGGAACTGATAGACAGGGCCATCGAGTTGTCACAGGCGGATGTGGATGACAATGAGGCTATACACGCCTTGGGCGAAGGCTGGGTAGGTGATGAGGCGCTTGCCATTGCACTTTACTGCGCGCTGAAGTATTCACACGATTTTGATCGGGCGATAATTGCCGCCGTAAATCACAAAGGCGACAGCGACTCTACCGGAGCGATCACCGGGAACATACTGGGCGCGTATCTCGGCCTTGGCAAAATACCGCAAAAATATACGGAGAAGCTTGAGTTAAAGGATGTTATATTTGAAATAGCGGACGATTTATATAACGATTGCCGCGATGATACATGGAATAACAAATATATAGCCCATTCTTACCAGAAAAATTGACCGAGTGCCCCGCCGATGAGCGGGGCAAAAATTATTTCAAAAACTTCTTTACTTTATCGCGCTGATGTGTTACTATACAGAAGCGCCAAAAAGGCGCCTGAAACAGTATTACATTTTTGTGGAGGATAAACAACATGACTACCATTAAAAGAACGCTTTGCGTCGTGCTTGCGGCGGCGATGCTCGTGCTGCTTTTCGGCTGCGCGAACGATGCATCAGTGCCTGCGCCCACTGCCGGCGCCGATGCCACGGCACCCGCGGAGACAGCGAATACCGAAGCTGATTTTACGCTGAAGCTTGGCTTTGACGCTGAGTTTCCGCCTTACGGCTATCTTGACGAAAACGGCGAATATGCCGGATTTGATATAGACATGGCCAAGGAGCTTTGTTCGCGGCTCGGATGGGGATTGCAGCTTATTCCCATAAACTGGGATTCGAAGGATTTTGAACTTGAAAGCGGCGCGATAGACTGCATATGGAACGGCTTCACCATGAACGGGCGCGAGGAGCTTTATACATGGTCCGATGCGTATATGGATAATTCGCAGGTATTTATTGTGAAGAGCGACAGCGGCATAACCGATAAGGCGGGCCTTGCGGGCAAAACCGTTGCTGTGCAAAAGGAAAGCAGCGCGCTGAAGGCGCTTGAGGGCGAAGAAAACGCAGAACTGCTTGCATCGTTTAAGCAGCTTGTGCAGCTTCAGGATTATAACACGGCGTTTATGGAGCTGGAAAGCGGCGCGGCGGACGCGATAGCAATGGACATAGGCGTTGCAAAATACCAGATCCAGGGCAAGGAAAGCGAGTATACCATACTTGACGAGGCTATACAGTCCGAACAGTATGCGATAGGCTTTTATCTTGGCAATACCGAATTGAGGGACAAGGTTCAAGCCGAGCTTGATAAGATGGCGGCGGACGGCACGTTTGCCAAAATAAGCGAAAACTGGTTCGGCTACGACGTTTGCATACTGGGCGAATGAGTATACAGGATATAATAGCCCAACTTGGGCAAGGGATGCTGACAAGCGTGCTTATATACGCGCTTACGCTTATTGGGGCGGTGCCGCTCGCGCTGCCCCTTGCGCTTGCCCGCGGGGGAAAGAGCAAGATAGCGCGCCTGCTAACGGGCGCGTATATATCGTTTATGCGCGGCACGCCGCTTATGCTGCAGCTTATTGCGGTGTATTTCGGGCCATGGTACCTTTTCAGGATAAGGATAAGCGACGGATACAGATTTTATGCCGTTATAATAGCGTTTGTGCTGAACTATGCCGCGTATTTTGCGGAGATATACCGCGCGGGAATAGCCGCCGTGCCTAAGGGACAGCGCGAAGCCGCTGCCGTGCTGGGCTATACCAATGCGCAGGCGTTTTTCCGCATAGTGCTGCCGCAGGTGATAAAGCACATACTTCCGCCTATGGCAAACGAGTTTATAACGCTTATAAAGGATACTTCGCTGGCGTTTGCTATAGGCGTGATGGAAATGTTCACCCTTGCAAAGCAAATATCCAGCGCGCAGCGCAGCATGGCGCCGCTGATAGCCGCGGCGGTGTTCTACTATGTGTTTAACGCGATAGTGGCGTTTATTATGGGGCGGGCCGAAAAGCGGCTGGATTATTACAGGTGATACAATGGGAATATTAAACATAGAAAACGTTAGCAAAAGCTTCGGCAGCCGCAGGGTGCTCGATTCGGTGTCATTAAGCCTTGAACGGGGAGAAACGCTTGCGCTTATAGGTCCATCCGGAGAGGGCAAATCCACGCTGCTGCGCATTTGCGCTCTGCTTGAGCGCGCGGACAGCGGCGCGGTGGAATACGATGGGCTGTATGCCTGCAAGGACGGGCACTATGCGGGTAAGGCGGAACTGACGGCGTGCAGGGCGCGGCTTGGTATGGTGTTTCAAAGCTTTGAACTGTTTCCGCACAGGAGCGTTATTCAAAATATATGCGATGCGCCTGTGGTTGTGCAGCACAGGAACGCTAACGAGGTGCGGCAGGAGGGCAGCGCATTGCTTGCGCGCGTTGGCCTTGCGGGAAGGGAGGACGCCATGCCGTATCAGCTAAGCGGCGGCGAAAAGCAGCGCGTGTGCATAGCAAGGGCGCTGTGCATGCATCCGGAAATACTGCTTTTTGATGAGCCTACAAGCGCGCTCGATCCGCAAAGCACGCTGGACGTGCTGAACATAATACGCTCGCTTAAAAGCGACGGCATAAGCATGATGATAGTTACGCACGAGATGGCCTTCGCCAAAAGCGCGGCGGACAGGATAGCGTTCCTATACGGCGGCAGGATAGCTGAAATAGGCACGGGCGAATATATGTTTGGCAAAAGCACATCGAAAGAGCTTGAAAAATTCTTGACGGGCGGCAAGGCATGATATAATATTGGTGTATGATATTCTGTTGCCGGAGGGGCCGAAGATGTACGAAAGCAAGATTAAGAGCGAGGCGATGGATAGGCTGTTCGCGGCGGTGGCGCGGCTTGAAAACGAAGAAGAATGCTATCGCTTCTTTGAAGATCTTTGCACAATAAACGAGCTGCAGGCCATGGCGCAGCGCTACGAGGTGGCGCGAATGCTCAAAAAGGGCGATACATATATTGCCGTTGCCGAAAAAACAGGCGCATCCAGCGCGACCATATCGCGCGTGAACCGCTGCCTGTTGTACGGCGCGAAGGGATATAACATAGCCATAGAGCGCGAAAACGCCGAAGAATAAGCTTTTTTTTGAAAGACTATGAGAGGACATTGATACCTCTCTTTTTTATGCACAAAATTAGGAATGACTAATATATAAACATGTGTTTATATTTTTGCTTTTGACTGTTGACAACGGCCTATAACGGTATTATCATATAAACATACTTTTATATGACACCTTTCGAGTGGGATATAAAAGACGAAAGGAGAACGCGATGGACAGCGAAACAAAAAGCCTTGTTTGTACCACGGAACATGTTGACCCGGTACATGAAGCAAAAATACTCAGCATGATACCCGATGAGGATACGGCGCTTGACGCATCGGAATTGTTTACCCAGCTTTCAAGCTCCACAAGGATAAGGCTGCTGTGCATATTGGCCATTGAGGAAATGTGCGTATGCGAACTGGCGGATATGCTTAAAATGAGCCAGCCTTCCATTTCACATCACCTTAGGCTGCTTAGGCAGAGCGGCGTAGTGAAATACAAAAAGAGCGGCAAGCGCGTTATCTATTACATAACTGATACTCAGGCGGGAACATTGGCACGCTCAATAGTAAAGGATTTAATGAAGGAGGAAGGAAAGGATGAGTAAGGACGTAAAGCACGAGCACGAGCATGAACATGAACACGGCTGCTGCTGCGGCCATGGCCACGAACATGAACATGAACACGAGCATGAGCATGACTGTTGCTGTGGTCACGACCATGAACATGAGCACGAGCATCACCACAACCATGAGCATCATCATCACGACCATGATCACGATTGCTGCCATGATCATAGCTGTGGCTGCGGATGCGGCTGCGGGCACGACCATGCGCACAGCACGGACGATATAAAGAAGGATATAATATTTATTGTTATAAGCGCCGTGCTTACGCTTGTGGGCGTATTGTTCTTAGAAGGTATAGCAAAGACGATAGTGCTGCTGGCGGCATATTTGATAGTTGGCGGGGAAATACTTTGGAATGCGCTCAAGGGACTGCTTCGCGGCAACATAGTTGATGAAAACGTGCTTATGAGCGTTGCCACTATTGGCGCAATAGCGCTTGGCGATTACGGCGAAGGCGTAATGGTAATGCTGCTTTACAGGATAGGCGAGCTGCTGCAGGGCATAGCCGTGGGCCGTTCACAGAGTTCCATCAAAGAAGTGCTTGACCTTAGGCCCGATACTGTAAGGCTTGAAGAAAACGGGGAGTTTGTTGTTAAGCATGCGGACGAGGCCAAGGCGGGCGACAGATACGAAATACTGCCCGGCGACAGGATACCGCTTGACGGCACCGTTGTTGAAGGCGAAAGCTTTGTTGACCTTTCCGCAATAACCGGCGAATCCGTTCCCGTACACGTTGCGGAGGGCGATGAGCTTGTTTCCGGCGGCATAAACAAGTCCGGCCGCATAGTTGCCGTTGCGGTGCGCGAAGCGGGCGAATCCACCGCCAGCAGGATAATACGCGCCGTTGAGGAAGCATCCGAATCCAAGCCCCGCATGGAGAATTTCATAACCCGCTTCGCCCGCGTATATACCCCCGCCGTAATGGTGCTTACGCTGCTTGTGGCTGTAATACCCCCGCTTATGGGCCTTGGCGAATGGAAGGAATGGATACACCGCGGTCTGCTTCTGTTGGTAATTTCCTGCCCCTGCGCGCTGGTGCTCAGCGTACCGCTCACGTTCTTCGCGGGCCTTGCAAGGCAATCTTCAAACGGCGTTATGCTCAAGGCTGCCAACGTTATGGAAATGCTGTGCGGAGTGAAGGCCGTTGCGCTTGACAAGACCGGCACGATCACCCGCGGCAACTTCGTTGTTGCCAAGGCGGACTGCGAAGACGGCTTTGAAGAGGGCGAGCTTATCGAGCTTGCCGCTGCGCTTGAGGCGAAGAGCACGCACCCCATAGCCCACGCGATAGTTTCCGCTGCAAACGGCGCATATGCTGCCGACAGCATGGAGGAGGTTGCAGGCTGCGGCGTAAAGGGCAGCGTGAACGGCAAAACCGTGCTTGCAGGCAACAGCAAGCATATGAAGAAGGAGAACATAAGCTATCGTGAGCATGCCGAGCGCGGCACCACCGTATATGTTGCGGTGGACGGCAAATACGCCGGCTGCATAGTGATAGACGATACCATAAAGCCGCAGAGCAAGGAAGCGGTTGCCATGATGAAGAAGCATGGACTGGACGTTGAACTGCTCACAGGCGACAATCAGGCGAGCGCCGCTGCCGTGGCAAAGGAAGTTGGCATAGAAAACGTGCATGCTTCGCTCATGCCGGGCGATAAGCTGGATACCCTTAAAAAAATACGCGCGGAGCATGGCCCCGTTGCCTTCGTGGGGGACGGTATAAACGATTCCGTGGTGCTTTCGGGTGCTGACGTGGGCTGTGCAATGGGCGCCGGCGGCACCGATGCGGCAGTCGAGGCGGCGGACATGGTAATAATGGGCGATGAACTTACCGCCCTGCCCAAGGCCATAGACGTATCAAAGCGCACAATGCTTATTGCAAAGGAAAATGTTGTGTTCGCGCTTGCAATAAAGCTTATAGTGATGATACTTGGCATAACCGGCCACGCGGAAATGTGGATGGCGGTATTTGCGGACGTTGGCGCAGCGCTGATATGCGTGCTCAATGCGGTAAGGCTGCTGCCTGCTAAGAAGGCCGCAAAATAATCACAGGAGCAAAAAAGCCAAAACTGTGATAGAATAAAAATAGAATAATGATTCAAACGGAGGTACCGCGCAAATGGAAACGGCTTATGATATGCTTGCTTCGCTGGCGCGGTATCTTTTTGTGCTTATAATGCTGTTCATAATAGCGGCGTCCGCTGTGCTGAGCGCAAGGGAAGGGCGAATGATGCGCCGCGCAAAGCGCATTGCACGCACAAACATACGCTGCATAAAGATAATCGAGCCCAAAGAAATGATGGGCAGGCGGTTTTATATAAACGGCGAATGTACGATAGGCAGCGGCGATAACGACGACATTGTTATAAACTCCTGCGGCCTTTCCCGCGCGCATGCAAGGCTGTTTGACCACAAGGGAACGGTGTGCATAAGCGTGAAGCGCAAAAGATTCTTTTTAATAAACGAAACGCGGCAGCATAGCCGCACGGTTGAGCTTGAACCCGGCGATAGGGTGCGCATAATGGACGCGGAGTTCGTGTGCATAGGCGCGGGCGGAGAGGAGGAAGGCAATGCTCAAATTTAGGCGCGTCGGCGCGGCAAAGGTGCTGCTGGCCGTGCTTATATTCGTTATGGCGGCATTTATATTGCTCTCCTTCTCAAAAGAAAAGTTTGATGCGCGTGCGCTTTTGTTCATGGCGCTTACAATGCTACTAATAATGGTTCAGCATATGCTGCTGTGCTTCATTCTGCCAAATGGGGACAGATTGACGGGCGTGCTCGTGGGCTTCCTTATGGGCATAGGCCTTGTCATGCAATATAGGCTTAATGCGGATACGGCGCTCAGGCAGCTTATATTCTCCTGCTTTGGGCTTGCGGCGATGGTGATAATGCTTATGCTTATGAAAAAGCCGATAGTGCTGATGTATCTTAGAATACCGGCGGCAATAATAAGTCTTGGTATACTTGGCGCGCTTATGTTCGTGGGTAAGGAATCGGGCGGCGCGGTGAACTGGATAAGCATTGGCGGGATACTGTTCCAGCCTTCGGAATTTGTTAAGATAGCAATGATAATAGTGCTCGCGGGGGCGATGAGCGAGCGGACAAGCTTGCGGGAGCTGATAGTGCCAACACTGTTTGCCGTGGCCGTATGCGCGCTGCTTGTGCTTCAGCGGGACCTTGGCGCGGCCATGCTTATGGCAATGGTATATATGCTCATGTTTTATGCCGCCACGTGTAAGCTCGGCACAACCCTCCTTGGCGCGGCTGCGTGCGGAGTCGGCGCGGTTGCAAGCTATTATTTATTTGACCATGTTAAGCGGCGCGTTGCCGTTTGGCGCGATCCTTGGGCAACGTATTCAACAAGCGGCTATCAAATCGCGCAGGGGCTTATGGCAATAGCATCCGGCGGGCTGCTCGGCATGGGGCTGGGGCTTGGGTCGCCAAAGCTTATACCGGCGTATAGGACGGACTATATATTTGCCGTGATATGCGAAGAATTCGGCATTGTTTTCGGCATTGGAATAATTGCTATATATCTTATAATAGTGATACGCGGCTGCATGGCTGCGCTTAACGTTAAAAACAGGTTCGTCAGCCTTTGCGCGTTCGGTGCAAGCGCACTGATAGCCGTACAGGCATTTATAATAATAGGTGGGGTGATAAAGCTAATCCCGCTTACGGGCATAACAATGCCGTTTGTAAGCTACGGCGGGAGTTCGCTTATAGCGTTCATGATGCTGCACGGAATAATACAGGCCGCGTCGGACATAGGCGCGGGCGAGCTTGAACGCGCGCTTGAGGCGGACGAGGATGAAGAAGAAAGCGGGGAGGACGACACATGACGCGGAATAAAAACGGCGGCATAAAGGCAATGCTTGTACTGTTCATAGCCATGTTCGTGCTGCTTGCGGCCTATCTTGTATATATTATTGATGTTTACGGGGCGTATTGGTTCGCAAGCCCGTATAATACCCGCGTTACCAAGCAAAAGAACGCCGTTATAGCCGGCAGCATAAGCGACAGACGCGGCGTAACGCTTGCCGAAAGCGATTCCGACGGCGCGCGGCATTACAGCGCGGATGATGAAATAAGGCTCTCCTGTGCCCATGCCGTTGGGGACAGCAGCAATCAAACGCTCGGCGCGCAGGCGCTGCTTTCAAAATATTTGCTTGGGTTTGAGCAGAAAACCGGGGACAGGCTGAGCTATCTGTTTTCCGATGAAAAACGGCATGGCGATAACGTAAGCCTTACCATAGACGCGCAGCTTAACCGCTATGCATACGGCTTGCTTGAATCCCATGCGGGCGCGGTGATTGTTATGAATTACAAAACCGGAGAGGTGCTTTGCATGACCGGCGCTCCCGCGTTCGATCCGGAAAAGATGGACGCCTACCTTTCGGGCGACGAACCGCTTGCAGACGGGGCGATGGTCAACCGCGCCACAATGGGGCGCTATACGCCGGGGTCAACGTTTAAGCTTATAACGGCAGTGGCTGCGCTGAGATATTTGCCGGATGCCGAAAACCGCGTATTCGTGTGCGATGGGCCGCTTGCCTTTGACGCGGCAAGCGGAAAGCAGGTAAGCTTGGCGGAAGCGGTGGACTCGGACGGCAATGTTAAGGAAGGTTATGCGCTGCTGAAGGACTTTGAGGACGAGGTGCATGGCGAAATAACGCTGAGCGAAGCAATGAAGTATTCCTGTAACCATACGTTTGCGTGCATAGCGCTGGAGATTGGGGCGGACAGGCTGACGAAAACGGCCGAATCGCTCGGCATCGGCGGGGAATACGCATTCAGCGAGCTTGTGGCATACTGCGGCAGCATGGAAAAGCCTACTACGGATTTTGAATTGGCGTGGAGCGGCGTGGGCCAGCATAAGGACATAATTACGCCCATACAGCTATGTATGCTTACCGCGGGAATAGCCAACGGCGGAGTGGCAATGGAGCCGAAAATATGCCTGAGCGTGAGCGATAAAGCGGGCAATATACAAAAAAGGCTGACAAGCGAAGAATATAAGGAGCTGTTCCGCGGCAACGAGGCGGAGTTTCTGGCGGAAGCCATGCGCGGCGTTGTTACAGGCGGCACGGGCAAAAACGCCGCAGTAGACGGGCTGAGCGTATGCGGAAAGACCGGCACGGCGGAGGTTTCGTCCTCCGGCAAATTTAAGCCGCATGCGTGGTTCACGGGCTTTGTTGTGGGCGCGGCGCATCCATACGCCATAACCGTTATAATAGAAAACGGCGGCGGTGGAGGAAAAATAGCCGCTCCCGTGGCCGCCGCCATAATAGAAAAAATGATAGAACTCGGTTATTGAGCAGAACCCTTCGCATAATACGCAAGCAGCAGATCTACCATCATGCCGTAGCTTTTTACGCCGTTTTCCTGCTTGTTGAACTTCAAGTAATTATCATTCATGTTATCTACGGCTTCCTCTATGGGGCCTTCGAAGCTGTCCCAATAGGCATTGTAATCCCTAAGGTCGCGCAGCATGCCTTCGCTGTAATATTCGCTTACAAGCCGGCGGTAAAGCTCCGCATCGCTTGCGTAAAGCTGATTTGCGCAGTTTATAAGCGCAAGCATTGTGCCGGAATAGCGCACGGATGCATCAAGCGAATAGGTGCAGGCAAGATAGCTTACGAAATTGGCCTCATCTTCCCGTGCCACGCCAAGATAATGCGCGGTTTCGTGCGCGGCGGAGGATGCTATAAGCAGAGCCGGCTGGTTGATGTTAACGTTCGCTTCGGCAAAATACGGAATATATATTCCCGCTATGCCGCCGTATGACATGGCTGTGGATGCCTTTACGCCCTTTGCAGGGTATACCGTGCCGGAGAATATTGAATAGTCCGCGCCGAGCAGCCTATATGCCGCGGGTATTTTGCTGAATTCGGCCGTGCTGTCTTTTTCCAGCGCGAATACGCCGTTTTCATCTTCCTTAAGGCTGCCCCTAAGCGCATTTGCGGAAGCTGCAAGCCGCTTGCACAGCGCGTCAAGCTCCTCCACGGGCCGTTGTTCAAGCGAAAGATCCATGCGCTTATAAAGCGAAGGCCGCATATAATTAAAGCCCCAGTCAATATAGAACAGCACAAACATGAAGGACGCGAATACGCATATGCCCATAATGAAGCTCATTATCCGCGCAAAGCGAAGTCTGCCGGAAAAAAGCTTGACTATGAACACGATAACGAGCACTATCACCGCCACTATAAGCCCAAGCACCACGCATTCGGATACTGATACACCACGCGCAAGCGAGGTTATATACCCAAGCGCGCGGCTGATGTAAGGATACAGCGGGGCGCTGTATACGTTCTCCGTAGTGTCCGGATATTTTGCGGCAAGTATGCCTATGCCGTAAAAGACCGGAATAAGCAGCAGCCACGGTAGTTTCCTGAAAAAAGGTTTCCATTCGCCCGCGTAGGGGCTTTTTCTCTTAGCTTTATCCATGCGGATATTATACCACGCATCAATGCCGCGTAAATGTTAAATTTTGCTGTTATTTTGGCCTATAAAGCTCAACAAGCCTCTGCATATCGGCTTCCTTGGGGGATTCTATCATGGTGGTTACGTTGACTCCCGCTTCGCCTTCGGGGAAAAGATAAAGCGTGGGGCCTAACCTAAGCGTATTGTCATATACCGCGGCATGAAGCAGCGCATACGGCAAATAACCCTCCGCATATGCAAAAAGGCTTGCTTCGCCCCATGCGCAGCCTATCGTATCGGCAAAAAGCTTATTGGGCAGCAGCGGAATATCATTCAAATATGCAAAGCCGAGCGAATCAGTATAGGCAGATGCTTTGCATTCCGCGACTACGACATACGCGCCCGCTATAGGCTCCATTGTATATGCGTTCACGGTCTGCACGCGCAGACTGCCGCGCCGTATGCCGTTGGCTGCTGACAGCGCCGCTATAAGCAGCGCTATTGATGCAATAATTATAATTAAAATGCGTTTATCCTTCATGGCATAAAATATGATGAGCATGGGGCAGAATATGTGTTATAATTAACCAATCATTAGAAAGATGAGGAGGACCAGGCATGGAAGCATATAAGGACAAAGCATGGCAGCGCAGCATGAAGCTGCGGCTGGACATAAACGGCATGATGGCCGATTTTGTTGGCGAACATGGCTTGAGCATGGCGGATATAGAAAAAAACAGCGCACAGTACATAAAGGCGGCGGAGAGCATGGCCGCAAAGCGGGCGAATATGAAATGGCGCGAACTGCCGCATAACCAGGCGGAAGTGGTGGCGCGCATAAAGACGGTCGCCGAAAGGGTGCGGAGTGAATACGATGCGTTCGTGGTGCTGGGCATAGGCGGCAGCGCGCTCGGCCCCATAGCCGTGCAGCAGGCGTTGAGCCATATGCGCTACAATGAGCTGAGCCGTGAACGCCGCGGCGGGCCAAGGCTTTACGTTGAGGATAATGTTGACCCGGAGCGCATGGCATCGCTTCTGGATGTTATAGACGTTGAAAAGACTATGTTCAACGTTGTAACAAAATCCGGCGGAACGAGCGAAACCATGTCCCAGCTTCTTTATATCACGCGAATATTAAAGGATAAGCTTGGCGATAAGTGGAGCGAGCATGTTATTGCAACAACGGATGAAGTAAAGGGCAACTTAATAAAGATAGCCAAGGCGGACGGACTGGAAACATTCTATGTGCCGGACGGTGTGGGCGGAAGATTTTCGGAGCTTTGCCCCGTGGGCCTTATTGCGGCGGCAGTATGCGGAATAGATATAGAAGAACTGCTTGCCGGTGCGGCGTATATGGATGAACTTTGCTCGGAACCCGATTATCGCAGTAACATGGCTTACATGGCAGCCATATGCGAAACGGAAGCGATGAAAAAGGGCTGCAACATAAGCGTTATGATGCCATATGCCGATTCGCTAAAGTACATTGCCGATTGGTATGCGCAGCTTTGGGCGGAAAGCCTTGGTAAGCGCACGGATAACGGCGGCAGCGTTGTGCACACCGGTCAAACGCCTGTAAAGGCGCTTGGCGTTACGGATCAGCATTCGCAGGTGCAGCTTTATACCGAAGGCCCGTTCGATAAGGTGATAACGTTTATAGGCGTGGATAAGTACAGGAGTGAAGTGACAATACCGCATAGTTTTGATGATATTGCGGACGTTGCGTTCCTTAGCGGACACAGCTTTAACGAACTTATAAAGAGCGAGCAGATGGCCACGGAGTACGCTGTTACCCGCTCGGGGCACATGAATAAAACGATAACTCTGCCTGTGGTAAATCCGTTTACGATAGGCGAACTGCTGTATTTCTTCGAGATTCAAACGGCTTACGCCGGCGAGCTGCTGAACATAAACGCATTCGATCAACCGGGCGTTGAGGAGGGCAAGAACGCCACTTATGCATTGCTGGGCAAGCATGGTTACGACGAAAAACGCCGCGAATTGGACAGCGCAAAGCCAAAAAAGGCAGAATATATATTCTGATAGACAGTGCATGAATATGTGGCCGCTTTGTAAAATGAGCTAATAAGGCTTAACAAAGCGGCCTTTTTAGTGTAAAATCAAAGCTATACCCCAACCCGAACGGGAGGAGAGATAAGCTATGGTAAAAAGAGGCATTGCGCTGCTTAGTGCGCTGATAATGCTTTGCATGTGCGGCTGCACGGGCAGGCAGACCGATGATACGGCAATAAATACAACCGAAACGGACGCGCCGGAACAAACCGGCCAGGCAGCTGAAAATGAAACGGACGGGCAGAGCACAGTGGAAACATTCCCGATACTTGGGCTGATAATAGATGACGACGGCAGCGACAGCGCGCGGCTTACAATGTATGGCTTCCTGCGCACGGCGGAAACGCTTTGCTATGCGTCCAAGGTATTCCGCGCAAAGGCCGGGGATGAAGCCGCAGCGGCGGTGGACGAGGCAAAAGATGAAGGCATTACGGCCCTTATGATATTCAGCCCGGATTCGAAGAACGATGCCGCGATAGAAAAGGCGGTCTCGCTGGGCATGGACGTTGTTGCGCCGTACTATGAATGCAAAGTTGCTGGCATAAAGTCTAATGTAGTTGTGGATGCAGAGGAGTATTATGACGAACTTGCGCGCGGCCTTGCAGGCAGAATGGAGGAGCGCAGCCTTAAATCCGGCCGAATATTGGTATACGGAAGGGATACGGAGAAAGCCTACGACGCATTTTGCGCATCGATGAAGCAGAATTATCCGCAGTTTATAGTGTGCCAATTTGTGCGTACAGCCGCGGATGAGGAGGGCGCGATAGACGAGCTGGCCGATTTTATATTGAACAACCGCGATATAAAAGGCGTTTACGCCGTGGATGAGGATGCGGCGCCCATAGCCGTTAAGGCAAGGAGCCGCGCGCAGAAACGGTTCAAAAGCGAAGGCGCGCCAAGCCCCACCCCTACGCCGGAAACAACCGCAGGCGCTTCGGCTCAGCCTGAATACACGCCGAACCCCGCGCTGCTTACGCAGATAATGATAACCGTGTTCGGTACGGGGCTAAGCGGGGAAAACTATAAGCTTTTTAACGATAACGACATATATGCCCTGTGCATAGAGCCTTATTACGAGGCGGCGGCGCAGGGAACGATGACGCTGGACAGAATAGTAAGGGGCGAAAGCATAGCAAGCGTTGCGCGGGTTAACCGGCCCATAGTGCATAGCGACACGGCGGATAAATACACCGCAATTTACGAAAGTATGCTTGCTGCATTCGCTGCCGGAACGGACGGAAATGTTTGATCTTAAACTGCTGAAAAGAATAGATTGGTTTACGATACTGCTGGTCGTGGGGCTTGTTACCTTCGGCCTTATAAGCATTGCCAGCATTATGGCTTCGCCCTTCAGCGGGGAGGAAAGCTCCATAGGCGACTATACGGCAAAGCTGAACATGGTGTATGTTAACAAGCAGGCGGTAAACTTCATGGTGGGCGCCGCTGCGTTTCTGATAATAATAGTATTTGACTATCAGCAGGTGTTCAAGCCCCTTATTAAGTTTGCGTACATAGGCATAGTGGGTTTGTTGGTGCTGCTTATAGTTATGGATAAAACGCAGCGCGGCATAACGGGCTGGTTCGTGTTTGAAGCGATAGACCGCGCGATACAGCCGGGCGAGCTGTGCAAAATATGCGTAATAATCGCGCTGTCCAAAATAGTGAGCGAGGATATGGATAAGCATGACGGCAAGCTGAAAACGTTCAAGTCAATATTCTATGCCGCCGCCGTATGCATCGGGCCTACAGCGCTAATAATGGTTCAGCCTGACTTTGGCACGGCGTTCGTGCTGCTTTGTATAATGGTAATGATATTCTTTATTGCCAAGATATCGTGGGGCTATATTGCCGCGGCTGCGGTAGCGGTTGCGGCGGGGCTGCCGCTTGCGTATTTCTTTGTGTTTAATGATGACCAGAAGGGCCGCATAAATGCGTTCCTGAATCCGGAATTGGATGTTCAGGGCAGCGGCTATAACGTTATGCAGTCCAAAATAGCCATAGGCTCTGGCCAACTATACGGCAAGGGCTATTTTTCGTCCGGAACGCTTGCGCAGCTAAGATTCGTGCCGGAAAGGCATACGGACTTCGTTTTTGCAGGCATTGTGGAAGGCGTGGGCTTCGTTGGCGGAGTGCTGCTGATAGTTGCGTTCTTCCTGCTGATATTCCGCTGGATATGGATAGCGATGCACGCGAAGGACTATTTCGGCATGTGCCTTGTGGCGGGCTGCGCGGGCATGCTGCTGGCGCATGTGTTTGAAAACATAGGCATGACGATAGGCCTTATGCCGGTCACGGGCATACCGCTGCCGTTTATAAGCTACGGCGGGTCAAATCTGCTTACGAACATGATAGCCGTTGGCATAGTTGAAAACGTGTGGATGCGGCGGCCGGAGAAAAAGTAGGCCGCGGAACAAAAACAGAAGAATTTACAAGCACCCCTTGCGCATATATATCTTTCGCGGGGGTGTTTTATTATGGCTGTAATAATCGAAAAAGCGGAAACGGGAGCATTTGTAACAAACAGTTCCGGAATGGGCAAGCGGAACTTTGCGCCGCGGCAAAGGCGTGTTCCGCGGCACGCCGGGCGCAAGCCGTATGCAGTGAGCATGATGGTCAAAATAGCGCTGTGTGCGTTGTCATGCGCAGCGGCACTGCTGTTCAGGCTGCATGGTCAGAACGATGCGCCTATGCAGCAGGCCATGGCGGAGACGAGCGAAACGCAGAACGAGGATAAGCTGGACGAAATGCTGGGCAGGCTTAAATTCGTTGAGCTGCCGGGCATACTGGAGGTGTTCGCGCCGCAGGAGCTTATGGCGCTGCCAGCATCGGGCAGCGTGACTGCGGGCACGGATGACGGCGAAGCGCTCTGCATAGCCGTGAGCGGGGATCAATATGTGTATGCGCGGCTTGAAGGCACGGTGAAGGAAACAGGCGAGAGTGAGAACATGGGCCGATTTGTGTGCATAACGGACGGCAAAACGGAAATATGCTGCTATGGGCTTGAAAGCGTCAGCGTTGAAGAAGGCCAGCCTATTGGCGCGCAGGACAGCATAGGCAGCGCGAAGGATGGGGATAAGCTGACGATAGAAACCAGACGCAACGGCCGCCCGGTGGACGCAGCAGAGTATTTCAGGATGGATACGCAGGCGTGAAGATAAGGCTTTTTACGCTGGGGCGGGCAGATATAAGCATAAGCATAGGCGCGCTTATGGTGGTCATTGCGGCGGTGCTTATGGGCAGGGCGGATGATTTGGCGCTGAGCATGGCGGCACTGAGCCTGCACGAAGGCGCGCATACGCTGGCGGCGATGGCTGCCGGCAAGCGCGTGGGCGAAATCGAGCTTACCTCAGTGGGATTATGCGCAACGATAGCGGGCAAACGGCCAAACGTATTCGATGAATTGTTCATTGCGTCAGCGGGGCCGCTTTTCAGCCTGTTCAGCGGGCTTGGGTGCTATTGCGTGAATAAAAGCGGACTTATAGCGGCGGACATAGTGGAACAATTTGCGTATATAAATATTGCAATAGCTGCCGTAAACATAATCCCCGCCGTGCCGCTTGACGGCGGAAGAATGCTTGAATGCGTGCTTAGGCATAAGCTTTGCGGCAAAAGCATAAGGCTCATATGTATGCTTACGGGTATAATCTGCGGCGCAGCGGTGGCGGCTGCGGGAATTTATGCCGCGGTATATGCTTCAGCTCCGCCAACGGGAGCGGTGTTCGGCCTGTTCATGGCCGTATCCGCAGTGCGGCACAGCCGGGAGCAGGATGTTTATCCTGCCCGCAGGCTGGCCGGTTCGCGCGAAAGAATAAGCGCGGGCCTCGGCACGGGTATAGCTGGCGTGGCAATGGACCAAAACGTACCGGCAAAACAGGCGCTGAGGTGCGCACGGGGAAGCGGACTGACCGTGTATGCCGTGCTTGACAGCAGAATGCGCACGATAGGTTACGTTAACGAAGCGGAGATATACGAAGTCATGGCGCGCAAGGGCGCGCAGATAACGCTGGGCCAGGCAATTATATATAAATAATACGCCTTACAACGATTGACCGCGGCGCATATAGATGATAAACTTAATAAGTTTGATAAGGCTATATCGGCTATATGCCTACGGAGGATAAGCTTGGATAAGGTTAAGGTAAGTGATAAGCTGCTGCTGAGCGTTGAAAAGCCGGCCCGGTACACCGGCGGAGAGCTGAACAGCATAGTGAAGGAGACGGCGCGGCTGAGATTTGCGCTGTGCTTCCCTGATGTTTACGAAATAGGCATGAGCCATCTCGGCTCGCGCATATTGTATGAAGTTATAAATTCACGCGAGGAATACGCCTGCGAAAGGTGCTTTGCTCCTTGGCCGGATATGGAAAAGGCCATGAGGGAAAACAACGTGCCCATGTTCACGCTCGAAACCCGCACGCCGCTTGCGGAATGCGACATTGTGGGCTTTTCGCTGTTGTATGAAATGTGCTATACAAACATTCTCACCATGCTTGACCTTGCGCATATACATAAGCGCTCGGCTGACAGGGGCGAGAATGAGCCGATAATAGTTGCCGGCGGCGGCTGTGCCTGCAATCCCGAACCAATTGCGGACTTTATGGACGCGATAATGATAGGCGACGGGGAAGACATGATAATGGAAGTGTGCGATGCCGTGCTCGCGGCCAAGGAGGCAGGACTGAGCAGGCGGGACACGCTAAAAAAGCTTGCCGCAATACGTGGCGTATATGTTCCGGCGTTTTATAAAGAAAAGCGCGGCGACAACGGCGAGTACATGGGCGTGGATAAAACTGAACCTTCCGCGCCTGACAAGGTAGAGCGCCGTATACTGATGGACCTTGACAGGGCGCAGTACATAAAAAAGCCCATCGTGCCGTATATCCCCATTGTTCACGACCGCATAGCGCTTGAACTGTTCCGCGGCTGCACCAAGGGCTGCCGCTTCTGCCAGGCGGGCTTTATATATCGCCCGATAAGGGAAAGAAAAATGGAGACCGTGCTCAAAGCGGCGGACGAGCTGATAGGCTGCACGGGATATGACGAAGTATCGCTGTTTTCGCTCAGCTCCGGCGATTATTCGCATATACATGAGCTTGTGCCGCAGATAATAGACCGCTTCAGCAGCGAGCATGTGTCCGTTTCGCTGCCGTCGCTAAGGATAGACAGCTTCCTTAAAGAGGATCTTGAGCGCATGCAGTCAGTAAGAAAAGCGGGGCTTACGTTTGCGCCGGAAGCCGGAACACAGCGGCTGAGGGATGCCATAAACAAGGGCGTCAGCGAGGACGATCTGCTGCGCGCGGTTGGCGACGCTTTCTCCTCCGGCTGGAACGGCGTTAAGCTTTATTTTATGATAGGCCTGCCTACGGAAACGGAGGAAGACATATTGGGCATAGCGGAACTGGCGCGCAAGGTATCTGCGCTGTTCTATTCCATGCCGAAGGAAAAGCGCGGCAAGGGACTTAGGCTGAGCGTGAGCGCGTCAAGCTTTGTGCCCAAGCCCTTCACACCATTCCAATGGGAACCGCAGGACAGGAAAGAGACGCTGATAGAAAAGCAAAAGCTGCTTAAAAGCGCGCTAAAGGGCATAAGGGGAGTTGAGTTTTCCTATCATGAGCCTGACATAAGCGTGCTGGAAGCCGTGTTTGCCCGCGGGGACAGGAAGCTTGCAGACGTGCTGGAGCGCGCATGGGAGCTCGGTGCGAGGTTTGATTCATGGGACGAGCATTTTAAGCTTGACGCATGGAACGCCGCGTTTGAGCGGACGGGCGTTGACCCGGACGCATATGCGCACAGGCGGCGCGAAAAGGACGAGGCGCTGCCGTGGGACCATATAGATTCGGTTGTGACGAAGGAATACCTTGTGCGCGAAAGCGAACGGGCATACCGCGCGGAGGTAACTAAGGATTGCAGGCTTGGCTGCAACGGCTGTTTTGGAGAAAAGTATGCGACTTATTGCAAGGTTAACTAAACTGGAACCGGTGCGCTTTGTTTCGCATTTGGACATATTGCGCCTGCTTCAGCGCGCGTTCAGGAGGGCCGGAGTGCCGCTCAGCTATTCGCAGGGCTTTAACCCGCATCCGCTGCTTTCCTTCGCAACGGCGCTTTCCACGGGCTATACAAGCGGCGCAGAATGGATAGACGTAAAGCTTGACAAGGATATGGACACCGATGATTTCCTCTCAAGCGTAAACGCCGCGCTGCCGGTAGGCTTTGGATTTAAGGAAGCATATGCCGTGGAGGACAGGCTGCCTTCGCTTACTGCGCTGCTTGAAAGCGCAACTTACTGCGTGACATTCAGCGCGGATACAAATGCGGATGAACTGAAAAAGGACATAGCCGCGCTCTTATCCGGTGAAATAATAGTTGAAAAGCGCACAAAGGGCGGGCTGAAAAACGTAGATATTCGCCCGCAGGTGATTGAAGCAAACGTAACAGAGGAAGCGGGCCATGCCGTGCTTACGGTAAAAGGCGTGCTTAATACATCCGGCAGTCTGAACATAGAGCTTTTGATGGGGGCGCTTGCAAGGCAAAGCGGAAAGAACTATGATTACAGCGTGCATAGGGTGAACGTTGAATTTATAGGAGGGAGGAGCACGCCCGTTTAATAGGCAACGCGAAATGAGCGAATCAGGACTTGAAAAAGAGATAATTGTTGACATCAACCCGTATCAGACCAGGGTGGTGCTGCTGGAGCAGGGCACGCCGAGCGAAATATATATAGAACGCCGCGGGCGCGAAAGGCTGGTAGGAAACATATATAAAGGCAGGGTGCAGAACGTTTTGCCCGGAATGCAGGCGGCGTTTGTGGACATTGGCCTTGAAAAAAACGCATACCTTTTTGCGGGCGATATACAGCACGATAAGCAGGACTTTATATTCGACGGCAAGGAAACGCAAACCGTAAATACCGTGCCCAACATAAAGGACATAGTGAAGGTTGGGCAAGAGATAATGGTGCAGGTGGTTAAGGAACCCATAGGCACCAAAGGCGCGCGCGTTACCACGAACATAACCCTGCCGGGACGCACGCTTGTGCTTATGCCGTCGGTGGACTATATAGGCGTATCAAAGCGCATAGAAAGCGAGGCTGAGCGCACGCGGCTGAGGGACGCGGCGCAGTCCGCCGCAAAGGATTTCAACATTGGCGCAATAGTAAGGACCGCGGCGGAGGGCAAGAGCGAAGAGGAGTTCCATGCGGACTTTGCCTTCCTTACCCGTCTGTGGGGCAGGATACAGCAAAAGAGCGAGCTTGTGAGCGCGCCGCGCCTGCTGCACGCGGAGGAGCCGCTGGTGTTCAGAACCATACGCGATCTTTTTACGCCGGACATAAAGCGCCTTGCCATAAACGATAGGGAATTCTATGAGCGCGTACTGCTGATAGCCAACATAATTTCGCCTTCACTCAAAAACCGGGTGCAGCTATATGAGGACATTCCGGACCTTTTTGACCAGCTTGGCCTTGAAGCGGAGATAGACCGCGCGCTTGCGCACAAGGTTTGGATGAAGAACGGCGGCTATATTATAATAGACCAGACCGAGGCGCTGACAACGATAGACGTAAATACGGGCAAATACGTAGGCAGCACGGATAATTTGCAGGAGACCATAACCGAGACCAACTGCGAAGCGGCGCGGGAGATAGCGCGGCAGCTCAGGCTTAGGGACATAAGCGGCATAATTGTTGTGGACTTCATAGACATGGACGAAATTGCGGACAAGGAGCGCGTGCTTTCAACGCTGCGAGAGGAAATGGCTAAGGACCGCACAAAGTCACATGTGCTTGGCATAACGCAGCTTGGCCTTGTTGAAATGACGCGCAAAAAGACGCGCCAGTGCATATCCCATACGCTGCAAAGTTCGTGCCCATATTGCGGCGGCACAGGCAAGGTGCTGAGCGTTGAAACCGTTGTGCTCAAGGTTAGGAAGCAGCTTATGCGGCTGATGGCCAAAAACGAAGCGAAAAACTTCCTCATACGCGTGAACGAGGCTGTGGCGGCATCCATAGCGGAAAATTCGGACCCGCATTCGGGCATACTCCCAGTACCAAAGGGCGGCGCTGTATACGTTGAGACGGCGGATATACACATAGAAAAATACGAAGTATCACCCCTTACGGAAACGCAGGCGGAGGAGCATTATCGCCGCGGCGCGGTGCGATACGGCGAATAATAAAAAATTGCGGCAGAATTTTACCAAAAGGTAGTGACAGCGGGCAAATTATATGCTATAATTCCTAATTGTCGGCGTAATGCCGCAAGCCAATGTAGCTCAGTTGGCAGAGCAGCGCACTCGTAATGCGCAGGTCAAGAGTTCGAATCTCTTCATTGGCTCCATTCGGGGCGTAGCGCAGCTTGGTAGCGCGTTTGGTTCGGGACCAAAAGGCCGGGTGTTCAAATCACCTCGCCCCGACCAATGAAAAAAGCGATTCCTCTCATACGGGGAGTCGCTTTTTGCTTTATCTTTAGTCTGGTATATATTACGCATTATGAAATAGCGCTGTAAAAACAGGCGGAATGATTCCGCCTGTTTTGCGTTTATAAGCTTTTGCAGTACCATGCCGGCACCGGATTGCTCATACCTTTATACCAGTTGAACACATCGTTGGCCTGATTTCGCATGGTTGCTATTTCTTTTTCGCCGAACGGCACGGCCCATGGCAAGGAAGATAGAGTATTGCTGCTTATGTAAAGCGCAAGCAGCTGCCAGAAGTCAGCAGGCACGGCGCCGTCAAAATATCCGTCCACCATGCCGGAAGCGAACACGGGCGCTTTCTGCGCGCACCAAACTATGCGGTTGAACTCCTCCCAAGGGTCGCCGAAGTCACAGCGGTTGAAATCGATTATGTATAGCTTGCCGTCGCGGCCTATCATCATGTTGCCTATGTGATAATCGCCGTGCTGAAACGTTTGCGGCCTGCCCGCAAGCAAGCTGCGGTTATTGTTTATGTAGTCTATAAACGCCTCCGCCTGTCCGTTTTCGTATTTAATTGGGCAGGCTTCATATAAGGCTGTTTTCCTGGCTATCTTGCGGTTGAATCGGGCTTCCCAATCCTCCTGGGTTTCGGGTGCAGGGATGGAGTGAATTTTGCGGAGAAAACGTCCGGCATCCATACCGTATGCGTATTGCTTTGCGGCGGGGCAGTTTGGCATTATGGTTTCTGCATCTTCGCCGTCTATCCATGTTTGTATTGAATATACGCCTTTGTCGCATGTGCCGAATTCTAGCGGGTCGCACATGGGCACGCCAAGCTCAGCCACGCGGTGCATAAGCTCATATTCCTTCATTTTTTCATCATATTTTTCAATTGGCGTTACACGCAGCAGAAATCTGTTGCCTTGCTCATCGGTTAGGCAATACTTTTTGTCGCCCGACCATCCCTTCAGCACCGGCTCTTTTGAAACAAACTTTTTCAGCATTTGACCACCCACCTTCCTATGACTGTTCTATTATAGTCGTAAAGCAGGCATAACACAAACACAGTTTCCATTTTATTCACAATAGGGAGCGGGACTTTATCATCATTGGTGATATAAACTATTGCCCGTATTGCCGCGACAAGCGGCGGGAAGGGATAATTATTTATGCAGCAGGATAAAACATTCCTCGGGACGGAGCCTGTCGGCAAGCTGCTTTTGAAGCTGGCCGTGCCTACGGTAGCGGCGCAGTTTGTGAACATGCTCTATAACATTGTGGATAGGATCTACATCGGACATATGGGTGCTGACGGCAGCCTCGCGCTCACGGGCGTGGGCGTATGCATGCCGATAATTCTTATAATATCCGCGTTTGCGGCGTTTGTAAGCTCCGGCGGCGCGCCGCGCGCATCAATAGCGATGGGCGCGGGCGATAACGAATCCGCGGAAAAGATACTTGGCGGCTGCTTTACGCTGCAGCTTTGCATATCGGTGGCGCTTACGGCTGTGCTGCTGATTTGGAACCGCGATTTGCTGCTGGCCTTCGGCGCAAGCGAAAACACGATAGACTACGCCGTGGATTACATGAACATATATGCTGTCGGCACCATATTCGTGCAGCTTACGCTTGGTATGAACGCCTTCATAACGGCGCAGGGCTTTGCAAAAACAGGCATGTACACTGTGCTCATAGGCGCGGTTGCTAACATCGTGCTCGATCCGCTGTTCATATTCGTGTTCGATATGGGCGTTTCCGGCGCCGCGCTTGCAACCATAATATCGCAGGGCATATCCTGCATATGGGTGCTGCATTTTCTTATGAAAGGGAACAGCATACTTAAACTCAGGCGCGAAAGGATGAGGATAGACTTCAAGCTTATCCTTCCGTGCATAGCGCTGGGCCTTGCGGCGTTTGTTATGCAGTCAAGCGAAAGTATAATATCCGTGTGCTTTAATTCTTCCCTTCTCAAATACGGCGGGGATATTGCCGTTGGCGCAATGACGATACTTTCAAGCGTTATGCAGTTCGCCATGATGCCGCTTTCTGGCATATCTCAGGGCGCGCAGCCAATACTCAGCTATAATTTCGGCGCAAAAAACGCATCCCGCGTTAAGGAAACGTTCAAGCTGCTGCTGAAGGTCTGCCTTTGCTATTCTGTTTTGCTCTGGGGCATAATAATGCTGTTCCCGGGAGCGTTCGCCAGCCTTTTCACCACCAGCGCGGAGCTTATAACCTTCACCGAGGGCGCGCTTAGGATATACTGCGCGGTGCTGTTCCTATTCGGCGTGCAGATAGCATGCCAGATGACGTTTGTATCCATAGGCAACGCCAAGTGTTCAATAATTGTTGCGGTGCTGAGAAAGTTTGTGCTGCTGATACCGCTTATATACATTATGCCCGCGATACTTGCCGATAAAACAATGGCGGTATATATGGCTGAGCCGGTGGCGGATTTTATCGCCGTTTCGTGCACGGCAATATTGTTTACAATAGAGTTTAGAAAGGCAATGGCGCGGCTTGAAGGCGGCAAAAACTAAGAAATATAAAAAACAGGGCGGGGCAAAGGCTCCGTCCTGTTTATGCTATGGACTTATGTTGTTCCTTGCGTTCAAGCGCGGCCTTCACAAAGCCGAAGAACAGAGGATGCGCCCTATTCGGGCGGGACTTGAACTCCGGATGATACTGCACGCCTATGTGGAACGGCCTGTCGGTAAGCTCAACCGTTTCAACCAGCCTTCCGTCAGGAGAAAGGCCGGATAGCGTAAGTCCTGCTGCGGTGAGGGCATCGCGGTAATCATTATTGAATTCGTAGCGGTGGCGGTGGCGCTCGAATATGGTAGCCTTGCCGTAGCAGCGTTCCATGGCCGTGCCGCTCTTTATCATGCATGGGTATGCGCCCAGCCTAAGCGTGCCGCCCTTGTCTATGCTGTCGCTCTGCCCGGGCATGAAGTCTATGACCTTGTGCTTGCAAAGTTCGTTAAATTCGCCGGAGTCTGCGTCCGCAATGCCCGCAACGTTGCGTGCGTATTCAATGACGGCTATCTGCATGCCGAGGCATATACCGAAATACGGTATGCGGTTTTCGCGGGCAAACTTTGCGGCAAGTATCATGCCGTCTATCCCGCGCGAACCGAAGCCGCCCGGCACTATTATGCCGTCCATGTTGCCAAGCACGGCGGCTATGTTTTCTTCGTTAAGGGTTTCTGAATCTATCCAGTGTATCGTAACTTCGGAATTAAGCGCATAGCCCGCGTGGCGCAGCGCCTCCGCAACGGAAAGATAAGCATCGTGCAGCTGAACATATTTGCCGACCAACGCAATATCCGTATTCTTCTGCCGTGCATGTATGCGGTTTACCATTTCGCTCCATTCGTCAAGCTCTGCCGCAGGAGCGTCTATGCCCAGTTCGCGGCACACAACGGAGGAGAAGTTCGATTTTTCAAGCATCAGCGGCGCTTCGTAAAGGCAGGGCAGCGTAATGTTTTCTATTACACAGTCCGGCTTAACGTTGCAGAAAAGGGATATCTTTTTGAATATGGAATCTTCAAGCGGTTCGTCGCAGCGCAGCACTATTATATTCGGGTTTATGCCCATGCCCTGCAATTCTTTTACAGAGTGCTGGGTGGGCTTTGACTTGTGTTCATCGCTGCCGCGGAGGAAGGGAACGAGCGTAACATGGATAAAAAGGCTGTTTTCGCGCCCGACTTCAAGGGATATCTGCCTTACGGCCTCGATAAAGGGCTGGGACTCAATATCGCCTATTGTGCCGCCTATTTCGGTTATTACCACGTCCGCATCCGTTTCCTTAGCCACGCGGTAAACAAAGTCCTTTATTTCGTTTGTGATATGGGGGATTACCTGTACGGTGGAGCCAAGATATTCGCCGCGCCTTTCCTTATTCAGCACGTTCCAGTATACTTTGCCCGTGGTAAGGTTTGAGTAGCGGTTCAGGTTTTCATCTATAAAGCGTTCATAATGGCCAAGGTCAAGGTCTGTTTCAGCGCCGTCCTCTGTTACGTATACTTCACCGTGCTGATACGGGCTCATAGTGCCGGGGTCTACGTTTATATACGGGTCCAGCTTTTGCGCGGCTACCTTAAGCCCGCGGGTTTTGAGCAATCTGCCCAGGCTGGCCGCCGTTATGCCCTTGCCCAGGCCCGATACAACGCCGCCGGTAACAAATATGTACTTGGTCATATGTTCTTCCTCCGTACAAAATAATAAAGGATTATATTATAAAGCCGCGGCTTTTGTCAAATGCTAAGCTGTGTGAATTTTGCCTGATATCGGGCAAAAATCGTGCACATAACCGCGCGTTATATCGGCGTGAACATAAATTATAAAAAGCCCCTCCGCTTGGGAGGGGCAAAGGGCGGATTCGTCAGTTATCAGCGCCTGTGTCTATTTCATATTCTATGCTTACCTGCGCCTCCACCGTAAGCTCGCCGGGGCTTATGCTCACGTCCGCATTTGCATCCTCGGCGGCGGATGCGGTGCGCATATCATATGCAGCATTCGGCGTGTAGCTTGAGCTCTGCTCGTTCACGGCGGAAGGTATTGGCTTCAGAGTCACGCCGAGCGCCTCCGCAATGGCCTGAGCCTTGCCCTTTGCATCGTCTATGGCGGCCTTGAGCGCCTGCTGATACGCGGCGGAGCTATCGGACACCGTGAGCGTAAGCCCGTATGTACCCGTTGCGCCTGCGGCTATTGCGTCGCTCAATACCTTGCCCACGGCATCAATGTCGCGTATTGTGACCTTTATTGAAGTCACCATGTCGTACCCTACCACGACCGCGGGGGTTTTCTTGTAATTATATCTTTCGTTCAGGCTCACGTTATCCGTGGCAATGTCTGCATCCTTAACTCCGGCGGCTTTAACGGCGGCCGTGACCGCATTTATAGCTGCGGAATTTTCCTGCTGCGCGGCGGCAGGCTTTTCATTATATGTGCGCACCTGTATGCTTACGGTGGCAATATCCGGAACAAGCTTAATCTCGCCCGATCCGCTCACGTTTATCACGTTTGGCTCCTCCTTGCTCTCCTGCTGTATGGTTACCTCGGGGCTTATCACCTGCGGCGTGGTGCCGGTGGGGTTCTGTACAACGGTTTTGCATCCCGTGAACATTACTGCCGCCATGCTTATGCACAGCGCCAATGCTAAGGCTTTTTTCTTCATGGCTTACTTTCCTCCTTGACTTCGGCTTTCTTTTTGCTGCGCTTCTTTGTCGCTGCGCGCACTATTACAACTATTATTACAACCACTATTGCCGCAATAACTATAACCGGCAGGCTGGATACAAACCACACGAAGAAGTTTACGAAGAACACGCCGACACCGTTGAGTGTATCGGTAAAGCCTTCGCTTATTCTGTCCGCGGTGGTCTTGGTGGCGGCGGGGCCTGTGATTGCGTTGCGTTCGTTAATATAAAGGGAAACGGTGGTGTAATCTATCAGCGCGTCATAGCGCTTCAGCGTGCCGGTAAGCGTTTCTATTTGAAGCATGACTTCGCTTATCCTGTCCTCGAGCGCTATAACGTCTGCCAGATTGTCCGTTTCCACCATTATTGCGCGCAGCCGCTCAAGCTGCTCCTGCAATACGGCAAGGCGAGTATCGGTATCGTAGTATTCATCGGTAATGTCGTCCGTATAGTCGCGCACATAGTTTATCTGCCCAAGCGTCTCCACGCCGCTTACGAACTCGCCCGCCTTTTCTGCAGGGATACGAATGGTCAGCTCAATGCTGCGGCCTGCGTCGCCGTAAGCTTCGGGCTTGGAGCCGTAAAGATTGGAGCTGAGCACATATCCGCCAAACTCGCTCACCTTGGCTTTGATATAGTCCATGTTTTCATCGAACTTATCGGTATTAAGGCTTATGTCATAGTTGCGGATTATTTTGCGCCCTGCATATATATCGCCAGCGGTTACGGAGGTAGCTTCACCCGCTGCGTAATCAAAGCCCATATCATTGCTGGTAACGGGTGAGGTCGCCGCGGGCGCGGGCGCGTATTCCTCCATAGGTGCGTATTGAGAGGATGAGTTGTATACCGTGTCCCGTGCGGCGGAGGTGGAAGCGCCGCTGCACCCTGCAAAGCATATGGCAAGCATTATTGCCGCCGCGAAAATGGCAAGCAGCTTTTTATATTGTTTCATTGTGATTCCTCCTTGTTGCATTCCTTTGCCAATATAACGCGGGAACGTGGCTAAAGGTTCCAATTATATGCATATTGTATTATATAAGCGGTAATTGGGCAAGAGCAAAGCGCATATACAAAATATATGGGGGTGATGTGCGTGGCGAACATCAGCTTTTGCGAACTGAGGCGCAAGGAAGTGATAAATTTAAGGGACGGGGCCAGGCTTGGCGCGGTGTGCGATTTGGAAGTTGACCTATGCTCAGGCACCGTATGCTCAATAGTTGTGCCGGGGCCGCCGAAAATGTGGGGCTTGCTGAAAAGCGATGAGGAGCTGGTTATACCCTTCTGCAAAATAAACAAGATAGGGGATGACGTTATATTGGTTGATATAATGCTGTAATTGCTTTATTTTTTGCGCTGTGCTGTGGTATAATGGGCAAAAGCACGCGGAGGATACAGCATGAGGTGCAGATATTGCCATGGAACGGAAAGCAAGGTTGTGGATTCGCGCCCTACGGACGACGGGACAAGCATACGCCGCCGCAGGGAATGCATGAGCTGCGGAAGACGATTCACAACATATGAAAAAATAGAAGAAATACCGATAATGGTCGTGAAAAAAGACGGGCGGCGCGAAACGTTCGACAGCGAAAAAATACTGATGGGCGTGCGCAAGGCCTGCGAAAAGCGGCCCGTGAGCGCGGCGCAGATGGATAAGCTGGTGGAAGAAGTGGTGCGGGAGGTAAACAATACCCTTGAGCAGGAAGTCACCAGCACCTATGTGGGCGAGCTTGTTATGCGCGGGCTGAAGGAGTTGGACGAGGTGGCGTATGTCCGCTTTGCTTCGGTATATAGGCAGTTTAAGGATATAAATACGTTTATGGAGGAGCTGAAGCTTCTTCTTAACGACAAATGCGAATGATGGACAGATACGAATACCTTTCGGCATATGCCAAAATGCGGCATGGCTGCATTTACGAAGAAAACAGGGGCATAGGCTTCTTCCGTGCGGAGCAACTTAAAAGAATGGACGGCGTTGAGCACGGCTTTACCGCGCGGCAGGGCGGAGTCAGCCCAAAGCCTTATGATTCGCTGCACCTGAATTTTCAAAAGCCGCACGATTTGGCGCTTGTAAGGGAGAATTTCTCCCGCTTTGCCGATGCGGCAGGCATAGAATATTCAAGCATGGCCGTGGTAAGCTATGAACACGGCACGAACGTTATAAAGCTTGACGCTGATGATGCCGGGCGCGGGTTTGATAAAGCCCCGCTTGATAAGTGCGATGGCATTGTTACTGATTCGCCTGCGGTCACGCTCATAACAAATCATGCCGACTGCGGCGCGTTCTTTATATACGATCCCGTGAAGAAGGCTGTGGGCCTTGCGCATTCCGGCTGGAAGGGCACGCTTGGGCGCATCGGTGCAAACGTGGTCAGGCTGATGCAGCGGTGCTATGGCTCGGATCCTAAGGATATGGTAGCTTCAACCGGCCCTGCAATATGCAAAAATTGTTACGAGGTGGATGCTCCCCTTGCGGCACGGTTCGATGCCGAATTTGGCGCAGGCGTATGCACAAGCCCCGGACGCGAAGGACACGCATGGCTGGATCTTGAGGCCGCGCAGGCCATACAGCTTATTGAAGCGGGGCTGAAATGCGAAAACATAACATTGATGGAAAAATGTACGTTTGAGGACGAAGAACATCTGTTTTCGCACCGCAGGGACACCGCGAAGCTTGGCGGAACGGGAGACATGGCGGCGTATATCCGCCTTGTATAAATAAAAAAACAGGCTTAAATATTCATCCTTTCGGGTAAGCTAACCCGGAAGGATTTTTACGTTAAAAGGAGCATTACATGGCGCTGAATACAACGGTTTGCCTTGCGGCAATGATAATGAATTTAACTTTTTTGACCGAAAACATATGCAGACGGCTCTGCATGCGCCCGTTTGCGCTGGCGGTGACAGCCTTGGCGGCGCTTGCGCTTGCAAACATCAGCTTCAGGCCGGTTGGCGAGGTATGCTTTGACCTGTCCATACTTGCGCTGCCTGCGTTCCTTACGGCATTCAGCCTTGGCGGGGGCTATACCGCGCAGCGCGGGCGTGCTTGCCTTTCGCGCATGGCGGCAATGTCGATGATACCCATGCTCATAAGCGCGGCGATATCGCTTGTGAATTACTTTGCGGATGGGTTTGCCGCGTTTGATTTGAACGAGGGGGCGATAGTGCCGTGGCAGGTGCTGCTGTGCGGAATGGACATGGCGATAGGCGATATATTGCTTGCGAAAAAAGTCGCCGTGTGATAATGCGGCAGGGGCCTTCATATCATGTAGCGATACGGAGGACATGCAGATGGCGAACGCGGAAACTAACGCCCTTGTGGGGCTTAGAAAGCTTCTTCCAAAGGAGCTTTTTTACAATACGGATATGGATATGCTCGGGGCGGAGTGCGAGGAAATACGCATACGCGCCGGGCGGAACGTGCGCTTTGTATTGCGCGGCGGCGAAATTGCGGGCAGCGCCGTGGCAACGCCAAAGCTTTGCCGCGATGTGCTGGAAGGGCTGAGCGAACATTCGGCACCGGCAATAGAAAACGAACTGAAGGAAGGCTTCTTCACGGCGCGCGGGGGGTGCCGCGTGGGCGTGTGCGGTCAAATGTATACCAAAAACGGCCTTTGTGAAAGGCTTTGGCAAATCTCAGGATTCAATATAAGAATAGCGCGGCAGATAAAGGGCTGCGCGGACAAAATAATACGCGAAGTTTACAGCTGCGGCAATGCGGGTGGACTATTGGTGCTGTCCATACCCGGCGCGGGCAAAACAACGCTGCTGAGGGATACCGTGCGCCAATTAAGCGACGGCGGGCTAAGCGCGGCAATTGCGGACGAACGCGGGGAAATAGCGGCCTGCTACATGGGTGTGCCAACGCTGGACGTGGGCGAGCGGACGGACGTTATGGATATGTGCCCAAAGGCGGAAGGGATAAGAAAGCTTGTAAGGAGCATGTCCCCGCGGCTTATAGTTACCGATGAAATAGGCACAAGGGAAGAAGCCGATGCGCTGCTGGACGCAAAAAACTGCGGCACAGTGGCCATTGCAAGCGCCCATGCATCATCGGTTGAGGATGCATTGCGCCGCGAACACATACGCGCGCTGATAGAGGGCGGCTGCTTTACTCACGCGGCCATAATAACGCGGCGGGCGGACGGCGCAAGGAACATTGCGATAGAAAAGCTGACGCTATGAGAACGGGATTGGCTGCGGCTGCGCTGATAATATGCATAAGCACGGGATACATGGCGTGTTCACGTATGAGGGACAGGGTGGATAAACTGAATGGCCTTTGCGCGGAAATAAGAACACTTGGCGACAGCATGGAGCTTTCGCAATACAGGCTCAGTGAAATGCTTGACAGGTTGGGCGGAGAACTTTGGCGCGAATACACTGCGGCGCTTACGGGGGAACAGCTTGGTGCGGGCGAAGCATGGGCAGCTACGGTACAAAAGGAAGCGGACGGCGGCAGCTTAAGCGGCCTTGATAAGCAGGATATTGCCGCGCTTATAACGCTTGGCGAGGCGTTTTCGTCCATATCGCGCGCAGCGCAGGCGGATCATGCCCGCCTTACGCTAAGGCAGATGGAGGCGCGTGCGGCGGATGCGGAAAAGGCGCTTATGGGCAAGGGTAAGCTGTATTCAACGCTTGGCGTGCTTGCGGGCTTTGCGGCGGCGCTTATGATGATATAAAACGGGGGATGAGGGATATGAGCATAGCGGTTGTATTCAAAATTGCGGGAATAGGCATTCTGGTTGCCATAATATGCCAGCTTTTAAAGCAGACCGGACGGGACGACATGGCGATGCTTGCCGCGCTTTCGGGGCTTGTGCTTACGCTGAGCATGGTGGCGGATCTGATAGGGGATCTGTTTGAAAACGTAAGGCGCATATTTGAATTGTATTGATATAAGACCATGGCGGACGTTATAAAGCTGAGCGTATTTGCCGTGATATGCTGCGCAATAACGCTTACCGTGCGCGCATATAGGCCGGAGCTTGCCCAGCAGGCGGCGGTCGCGGCGGGGGCGATGGTGCTGATATATGCAATGGAAAAGCTTGGCGGCATATTCGGCGAAATAAAAACCATGCTTGAAACTTACGGCGTGCCGAGCGAACTGCTTACGGTGCTTATAAAGCTTACGGGCATAGTTTACCTTGTCCAGTTCGCGGCGGATGCCTGCCGCGACGCTAACGAGACCGCCATTGCGGGGCGGGTGGAACTTGCAGGGAGAATAATGATAGTTTCGCTGTGCATACCGTGTATAAAGCAGGCGATGGGCATGATAGCGCGACTGATGGAGGGGGCGGGATGAACGCGGCGGATATAAGCACGCTGGATATAGGCGCATGGAGCGAACTATGGAACTCACTGAACGGGCAAAGCTTAGGCTTTACGCTAAAGGAGCTTATGGAGCGGTTCATGGGTACGGGCGCAATGGATGCGGAAGGAATATGGCAAAGGCTCATTGCCGCAATAACGGGCGCACTGAAGCAGAATATGCTTTCATATATTGCGATAATTGCCGTTGCGTTCATATGCGCGATAGTTGGCATTATCAGCGCGGAGGACGGCGCAGGCGGGGCGGGAGCGCTCGTATGCGCGGCGATAGGCACTTCTGCCGCGGCGGCAAAGCTGAGCGTGCTTATAGTCTCGGCATATGGGGCGATGGATTCGCTGTGCTCCTGCATGGAGCTTATCGCGCCGGTGCTTTCGGCGGCCATTGCCGCATCTGGAGAGGCCGCATCGTCTGCCGCACTCAGCCCGCTTGCCGCATTTCTGTCCGGCACGGTGGCAGGAGTATTCAAAAGCACTGTGCTGCCACTGTGCGCCGGTGCGGGCGTGTGCGCAATGCTGAGCGCGCTTACCGGGGAAGAAAAGCTGTCGAAGCTGTTCAAGCTTATCAAGTCACTTATACGTTGGCTTAGCGGGGCGGTGTTCACGCTGTATTTTGCAACGGTAGGCATATGGGGCATCGGTGCGCGCTCAAGCGACAGCGTTGCCGTTAAAACCGCCAAGTATGCAATAGATAAGGGCGTGCCGATAGTGGGCGGTGCTGTGTCGGGAACGGTGGATACCGTGCTTGAAGGTGCGTCGCTCATCAAAAACTCCGCTGGGCTTGCCGCGCTCGTTACGCTTGCGCTTGTGGTGCTTTCGCCGCTTGCAAGCATGGCCTGCAACGCCGTTTGCGCTCGCGGCACGGCTGCGGTGTGCTCCGCACTTGGCGATGCGCGCATAAGCACGCTTATGGAGCGGGTGGCGGATGCGATAAACGGGCTTTTTGCTTCCGTGTTGGCGGTTGCGGCAATGTTTATGGCAACGTGCGCGCTGGCGCTGGGCACAGCCGGTCTATGATGGGGCGGTTCATGCTGCAGCTTGCGGCAATAAGCCTTGCTGCGGGCATATTCACGGCGCTTATGCCCAAAGGAAACGCCGCGCGCAGTGGCAAACGGGCCGCGGGCATAGTTGCACTGATATATACTTTGCGGGCGCTGTTCAGCCTGATAGGAGGATATTTGCTATGAAAGGCGCAGATGGGATAAAGAATGCGCTCGGCCGCCTGTGTGCGCGGATGAAGCAGGATAAGCGGCTGGAGATAGCGGTTTACGGCGTGCTTATATTAATAGGCGTACTGCTGTTTTTGATAAGCCCTAACGATAAGGCCGGCAATGCGGCGCAATCGGGCACGGAAGCGGCTGCGGATGAAAGCGGAGTTGAGGAACTTGAAAACAGGCTTGAGGGCATACTTGGCTCCATACGCGGCGCGGGCAAGGTGCGCGTGATGATAACATACGATACGTCAAGCCGACTTGTGCCGGCAATGAGTACGGACGTGCAGAGCGGCACTACGGAGAACACGTCAACAGGCGGCCAAAGCGTGAGCGAAACACGCACGGAATCATCCCGCCCGGCGACAATATCCGGGAGCGGCGGTACGGAAACGATAGTGCTTACGGAAATAGAACCCACCGTGCGCGGAGTTATAGTAATAGCCGAAGGTGCGGCGGACGTATCGGTGCGGGTGAAGCTTAGCAATGCTGTGATGACCGTGCTTGGCATAAGTGCGGATCGCATAGAAGTATTTGAAATGAAAAGGGGAGAAGGGGAGCAATGAAAATAATGAAAAAGTATGTTGCTATAGCCGCGGCGGCTATACTGCTTGCGGGCGTGGTGTATTTCAGCTGTTCGCTGAACAAGGGCAAAAAGCCCGTAAACGCGGATGCGGATGCAATGCCGCAGGCAACGGGAGACAGCGTTGCGGCAAACGAAAATTTCTTTGAAGCGTTCAGGGAAGAACGCGAAAGCACAAGATCGCTTGAGATTGAATATCTTGATGAAATAATAGCGGCCAGTGCGAACGATTCCGAGACGCTGAAGGACGCAACGGAGCAAAAGCTGAGGCTTGTTGCCAATATGGAGGCGGAATTCAGCGCAGAAAGCATGATACGCGCAAAGGGCTTCAGTGATGCGGCGGTAACGTTTCATAAGGGGAGCGTTAACGTGGTGATAGCGACCGAGGAGCTGAGCAGCGAGGAAGTTGCCCAAATTTTGGACATTGTGAAGCGCGAAACAGGCGAAAAGACGGAAAACATCAAAATAATGGCAGGAGGCAATTAAAAGAAAAATATATGTGAACTGCGCCGGAGTTAGGGCATATGATGCTTTTCAGGATCAGAAATATCTGGTATAATATCAGAAAAGTTAAACAAGGAGGGCATATTATGGCAGCAGATAACGAAATTACCCGCGAGCTGAACGAGGTTCAGGGCGGCAGGATAACCTTTGCACCGGATGTGATAGCGACTATAGCCAGCCTTGCCGCGGCCGAGGTCGAAGGCGTAGAAGGTATGGCCGGCGGAGTTGTTGAAGGCATCACCGGAATGCTCAACAACAAAAAGAGCATGACCAAGGGCGTTAAGGTAGAAGTAAATGAAGAACAGGTAACGGTTGAAATAAACGTTATAATCAAATACGGCTACAAGCTGCATGAGGTCTGCGCAAACATCCAAAACGGCACCAAGAATGCGATAGAAACAATGACAGGCCTTACCGTAAGCGCTGTGAACGTATTCGTATCGTCCATCAGCTTTGAAAAGGCAAAGAAGCAGCCGGCGCAGCCCGCCGCCGAAGCCGAACTGCCCGCAGAGGAATAAGCGAACAAAAGCAAAAGAAAATCTTACGCCGCCGCGTATACGGCGGCGTAAATTAGGAGCGTAAAAATGAGATTCAATATATTCGATAAGCTTCTGCTGGTGCTGCTTCTGCTTTGCGTAATAGCGCTAAGCGCCCTGTGCGTAGCCACGGCTATGGGTTTTGTTACGTTCGATATGATAACGGCCCCCATAGAGGTGATCACCAACGGGCTCATAGGGAACAGGCTCATACTGGGCGGTGGCGGCGTTGTGCTGCTGGCGATAGCGTTCAGGCTGTTTGTAGCAATGGGCAAAAAGCGGGACGCGGGGAACGCGGCTGCATCCGCGCCCACATCCACGATGATAATGAGCGGCGATAACGGCACGGCCTACATGACCATATCAGCAATAGATTCGCTGGTGCAGCGGCATTGCCGCGCCAACGCGAAAGTGAGGGATTGCGAAAGCGTTGTTGTTCCAGCGGGCGAGTCTGCCTCCGGCATAAGCATAAAGCTTAAGCTGAGTGTTGCGCCGGACACGGTGATTCCCGAACTTAGCGCAAACCTCCAGCAAAGCCTTAAAGAATACATAGAAACGCTTTGCGGAGTAAGCGTGAACGCGATAGATATACTTATCGTGCCGACTCAGCCGCCAAAGAGCATATAAGGAGTGCGACATGAACTTCTTTGAATTCTGGAACCAATACAAGTGGCGCATAATAAGCGTGCTTTTCGCGATAGTTTTCGCGGCGTTTTTGTTCACCATAGGTTTTTGGAAAACGCTGCTGCTGTTCGTACTTGTAGGCATAGCGTTCTTTATAGGCACGCTGCTTGACGAAGGCGGGCGCGCAAGAGTGGGCGATTTTTTTCGTTCCCTCTTCAAAAACCGGGAATAATGCGGTATAATTATTCATTAATATATACAAAGGAAGATATCACATGAGCAGAAAAACCGCCCGTGAAGTGGCGATGAAGCTGGCCTTTGCCCGCCTGTTTGGCGGCGAGGATACCTACGAGGCCATTTTGGAAAAGTCCGGAATAGAGGAAAAGCCTACCGAGGACGACATGAATTATTCCGACGAGGTGCTTTGCGGCATAGAAGAACACAGCGCCGAGCTGGACGAAAAAATAGCCGAACTTGCCATAGGTTGGAGCGTTGAGCGTATGCCGAAGGTTGATTTATCCATACTGCGCGTTGCGCTGTACGAAATGATGTATATGGACAAAATACCTTCAAGCGTATCCATAAACGAAGCCGTGGAGCTTGCCAAGCGCTTTGGCGGGGACAGGAGTTCTGCGTACATAAACGGTATGCTTGGCACTTTTGCGCGCCAAATAGACAAGGAATGATAGTTTGAACGCGCAGTATATTGGCATAGATACAAGCTGTTATACAACATCCGCCGCATGCGCGGAAAATGGGAGCATCGTTTCCGACAGAAGGGCGATGCTCCGCGTTGCGTCCGGGGAAAGAGGACTCAGGCAGAGCGACGGCGTGTTTCAGCATGTCAGGAACCTGGGCGAAATAATGCCCGCGCTTATGGCGGATGCCGACCGTGCAAAAATAAAGGCTGTTGCCGTAAGCACGCGCCCGCGGCCGGAGCAGGATTCATACATGCCTGTGTTCCTTGCGGGCAAAACGGCGGCGATAACGCTTGCAAATGCGCTTGACGTAAGGCTTATCGAACTGAGCCATCAGCAGGGGCATGTGCGCGCCGCGCTGTACGGAAATGAACAGCTCATGGGCAGGCGCTTTTTGGGTATGCATATATCCGGCGGCACAACGGAGATATTCACCGTCGGCAGCAATCTTGAAATAGGGCTTATCGGCGGCTGTGCCGATCTTCACGCGGGGCAGTTTGTTGATAGGGTCGGCGTAAGCCTTGGCATGGCTTTCCCGAGCGGAAAGCATATGGAGGTTCTTGCTTCAGAAAGGAGCGGAGAGCCTGCCGTGCGGCTGCCCATATGGGTTCGCGGCACGCAATGCTCATTTTCGGGCACCGAAAGCGCGGCGCAAAGATTGATAGAGCAGGGCACTGACGGAGCGGATATAGCCTATGCCGTGTACGATGCCATGGCGCGCACTTTTCATAAGCTGATAGTAAACGCGGCGGATGAAACCGGGCTTGACTGCGTGCTTATAGCGGGCGGCGTAGCGTCAAGCGGGCTGCTGAGAAAAATGCTGTGCGAAAGAATGGCAAAGCGCGGGCATGTGGACGTGCGCTTCGGCGAAGCGCGGCTTTCAAGCGATAATGCCGTTGGCATAGCATTGATGTGCCAGGATATATGCACGGGGAGGCTTGAAGCATGACGGAAGGATATATCCTCAGCGTAACGCAGCTGAACGAATATGTGAATACGCTGCTCAGAAATGATGTGCTGCTCGGTTCCGTTTCCATACGGGGCGAAATAAGCGGCTTTAAGCGCCATACTTCCGGGCATATATATTTTTCGCTGAAGGATGAAGGGGCGCTGGTGCGCTGCGTAATGTTTAGGCAGAATGCAATGAATATGCCCGAAGGCATTGGCGACGGCATGCAGGTGGTGCTCTCCGGCTATGCATCGATATATACGCGGGATGGGCAGTTCCAATTCTATGTTAAATCCATGCGGCGCGAAGGCGAGGGCGAACTTTATCGCCGCTTTCTTATGCTTAAAACCCGCCTTGAAGCGCAGGGCTTGTTCGATGCGGCGCATAAAAAGCCGATACCTAAGCTTCCTAAGTGCATAGGCGTGGTAACGTCCAAAACCGGAGCGGCCTTGCAGGACATAATAAACATAACCCGCAGAAGATTCCCAATGATGAACATTCTTGTTGCGCCGGCAGCGGTGCAGGGAACGGGCGCGGGCAAGGAAATTTCGGACGCGATACGCCTGCTTGATGGCAGCGGCAAAGCGGATGTTATGATAGTAGGCCGCGGCGGCGGGAGCATAGAAGAGCTGTGGGCCTTTAATGAAGAAGTAGTGGCGCGGGCCATATATGCATGCAAAACGCCGGTAGTCAGCGCGGTAGGGCACGAAACGGATTTTACCATTGCGGACTTTGTGGCCGATCTTCGCGCGCCCACTCCGAGCGCGGCTGCGGAACTCTGCGTGCCGGAATATGAAGCGCTCAACGATGAGCTTGAATACGTGAAGGAGCGGATGGATTCGCTCTGCGTGGACAGAATAGCACGCGAGGAAAAGGCGATAGCCGCAATGGAGCAGGGCGCTGCATACGGCATGTGTACTCATAGGATAAGCATGAATATGGCGCGGCTCAGCGCGCTTGAAACCGGCCTTGCGGCAAGCGTGCGGCAGGGCATGGGCGAAGCGGAGCGGAAGTTAAGCATAAATGCGGCGCGGCTTGATTCGTTGGCGCCGGCGCGCACGCTTGAGCGCGGCTATGCAATAATCAAAAAAGGAAAGAAATACGCATCCTCAGCCGGCGAATTGGCTGCGGGGGACAATATAGAAATACTGCTCAGCGACGGCACGGCAAGGGCAAAGGTGCTTGCGAGCGGAAAGGACAAAGAATAATGGCAAAGAAAGCCGAAACATACGAAGCTATGGCCGAAAGGCTCCAGAGCATAGCGGACAAGCTGGCGGATGGCAACCTTCCGCTGGAAGAGATGATAAAGCTTTATGAAGAAGGGGCAAAGCTTGCCGCAAAATGCCGCGAAATGCTGGAAGGCTACAAGGCGCGGCTGGACGTGATAGAAAAACAAAACGCGGAGAGCGAAGATGAATGACTTGGGCCGCATAGAAAGAATAGAACGGGCGCTTGAAGCATATATTGCCAACTGTTCCGCGCCGGAAAAGCTGAAGCAGTCCATGGCATACAGCCTGCTTGCGGGCGGCAAAAGGCTAAGGCCGTCGCTTTGCTTACAGGCTGCGGATATGCTTGGCGGCAGCGAGACGGATGCAATGCCCGTTGCCTGCGCGCTTGAAATGATACATACTTATTCGCTTATACATGACGACCTTCCCTGCATGGATAATGATGATATGCGCCGCGGAAGGCCATCTAACCACATGGTGTTCGGCGAATCCGGAGCGATGCTTGCAGGAGACGGGCTGCTGAGCCTTGCGTTCGAAACCATGCTCAATGCCGGCCTTGAAATAGCGCCGCATGCGCCGCGATACTTTGAAGCGTGCGCCGAGGTTGCGCGCGGCGCGGGCGTGAGCGGCATGGTGGCGGGGCAAACGCTTGACCTTGACATGACGGGAAAACCCGGCGACCTTGCCATGCTTGAAGCCATACAGGTGCGAAAGACCGGCGCGCTGATAGAGGCGGCGCTTGCATCGGGGGCGATAATTGCAGACGCCGATGCAACCGAACTTGCGGCAATAAGGCGATATGCCCAAAGCTTCGGCAGGCTGTTCCAGATAACCGACGATCTGCTCGACGTTACCGGTACGGATGAAGCTATGGGCAAAACGCTCGGCAAGGATGCCAAAGAGGATAAGCTTACGGCCGTAACGCTCCTTGGAATTGACGGAGCTAAGAAATACGCCGTTGATACGGCGGAGGAAGCGCGCCTTGCCATAAGCATGTTTGGCGAGCGGGCGGCCGATTTTAACGCGCTTATCGATTCAACGCTTTGCAGGAAAAAATAGGCCGCGGCACGCGGGGGTTGTTAGTTGCATCATGCTGTGTTAAAATGATATGCTACTAAATTGAAAGGCAGACGGGGAATGGCGAATTACCCCATTATAGATAAAATACATTCGTGCGATGATTACCGCGCATTGTCCGCAGAGGAACTGAGGGGGCTGCCTGCGGAAATACGCTCTTTTTTGGTTGAAAAAGTATCGAAAAACGGCGGGCATTTGGCGTCCAACCTTGGCGTGGTGGAGCTGACAATGGCGCTTCACCGCGCGTTCTATGCCCCGGTTGACAGGATAATATTCGATGTTGGGCATCAGGCATATGTGCATAAAATACTTTCCGGCCGCGCAAATCAGTTTGACACATTGCGGGAAAAGGGCGGCATAAGCGGCTTCCCCAAGCGTGCGGAAAGCGTTTGCGACCCGTTTGAAACGGGCCATTCGAGCACGTCCGTATCCGCAGCGATAGGCATACTGAGGGCGGACAAAATACTGGGCAACGACAGGAGCGTTGTTGCCGTTATAGGCGACGGCGCGCTTTCCGGCGGCATGTGCTTTGAGGCGCTGAACGATGCAGGGCAGAGCGGCCTGCCGCTTATTGTTGTTATAAACGATAACGCAATGTCCATTTCGCGCAACGTTGGCGCGATGAGCAAGCATCTTTATAAAATCCGCTCAAGCGGGTCATATCAGCGGTTCAAAACCAACTTTTCGGACGGGTTGAAGCGCATACCGCTCGTTGGCGAAAAGCTTTTCGGAATACTGCAGGGCATAAAGAACAGAATAAAATATTCGCTTATACCGAACGTTTTGTTTGAGGAACTGGGCTTTACATATCTTGGCCCGGTGGATGGGCATAACGTCGGCAGCATGACTAACGTGCTTATGCGGGCAAAGGAGCTGAAATGCCCTGTGGTCGTTCATGCGCTTACGGTAAAGGGCAAGGGCTATATGTTTGCGGAAAATGACCCGGAGCGTTTCCACGGCATAGGCAGCTTCGATGCGCGCACAGGTAAGGTGAGCAAGCCAACTGCGGGCAGGAGCAACTCCGCCGTTTTTGGCGAAGCAATGTGCGAGCTGGCCGAAAAAGACAAACGCATTGCTGCTATAACTGCGGCTATGCCGTCGGGCACGGGACTTAGCGAATTTGCGCTGCGCTATCCGGAACGGTTTTTTGACGTTGGCATTGCTGAAGAACACGCCGTAACCATGGCTGCGGGCATGGCAAGCGCGGGCATGCGGCCCGTTGCTGCGATATATTCAACGTTTTTGCAGCGCGCGTATGACCAGATTATTCATGATGTATGCCTGCAAAGCCTGAACGTTTGCTTTGCGATAGACCGCGCGGGCCTTGTTGGCGAGGATGGCGAAACGCACCAGGGCATATATGATATCGCTTTTTTGAATAATTTGCACGGTATGCGCATAATGGCGCCGTCTACACAAAAAGAACTTAAGGCCATGTTAAGCCTCGCGCTCACGCTTGACGGGCCGTGTGCAATACGCTATAACCGCGGCTCGCTTCCCGATAAGTCGCTTGATACTCCCATAGAACTGGGAAAATGGGAAGAAGTGAAGTCGATAGGCCGCGTTACGATAATTGCCGAAGGCAGGCTGGTGCAAACTGCGCTTAACGCCGCCCAAGGCACGGACGCCGGCGTTATCAACGTGCGCTTTATAAAGCCAATGGATGAAAAAATGCTTGAAAAGATAGCCGATATTAGCCAAAATGTGATAACCTTGGAGGACGGCATAAAGTACGGCGGCATGGGCAGCGCGATAAAGGAACGCCTTGCGGGCCGCGTAAACGTGAATGTGCTTGGCGTTGGGGAGGAACCCATTATGCATGCAAGTATAGCGGAGCAGGACGAGCAATGCGGAATTTCCGAAAACGCTGTGCGGCAGCTTATAAATAAGCTTTATCAAGGAGAATGCGAATGAAGGGTACACGGGCGGACGTAAGGCTGGTCGAATTGGGCCTGTGCCAAAGCAGGGAAAAAGCGCGCTCGCTTATAATGAGCGGCGCGGTATATATAAACGAAGTACGCATAGATAAGGCGGGCGACGCCGTGCCGGAGGACTGCGTGCTTACCGTGCGCGAAAATCCTAACCCGTTCGTAAGCCGCGGCGGGCTGAAGTTGCAAAAAGCCGTTACAAAATACGATATAGACCTAAACGGCCTTGTAGCGATGGACGTAGGCGCATCCACCGGCGGATTTACGGACTGCATGCTTCAGCATGGGGCTAAGAAAGTATATTCAATAGATGTGGGCTACGGTCAACTTGACTGGCGGCTGAGGAACGACGAGCGCGTGAAGGTGATGGAACGCATGAACGCGCGCAATATGACGAGCGACTGGTTCGATGAAGAAGTGGACTTTGCATCGATGGATGTTTCGTTCATATCCATAAAGCTCATTTTGCCCGCAATATATAATTGCCTTAAAAACGGTGCGCTTGCCGTTATACTTGTTAAGCCGCAGTTTGAAGCAGGCAAAGGCAAGGTAGGCAAAAACGGAGTTGTGCGCGAAGAGGCAACGCATAAAGAGGTGCTTTTGTCGTGCATGCTGTTTGCTCAGTCGCTCGGCTTTGAAATACAGCATGTCGATTATTCGCCTATAACGGGGCCAAAGGGAAACATAGAGTTCCTTATGGTACTGAAAAAGCGCGGGGGCGATTCTGCTATAATTATGCAGGATCAGGCGGACGGAATTGCCCGGAATACTGTGAAGGCCGCGCATAATGATGAATTTATTTCCTGATTATGCATTAAAAATGCTTGAAGATACGGACACTATTAATGTATAATAACACATGATAAGTTTCGGAGCGTATATGAATTCTGATATCAAACTCGCTTTCTTTACAAATCCGCAGCGGGAAACCGCCGTGAACGGACTCCAGGGCGCCGTGAAAATGGCCAAGAGTTTGGGTTGTAAATGCTACATCAGCAACGAATTGAAGGATTCCGGCCTTGACGGGGCAGAAGAAATAGGCGATATAACGCCGGACTTTGTGCTCGCTTTCGGCGGGGACGGCACAATACTTCGCGCGGCAGGGGAAGCCATGAAGTACAATGCGCCCATACTTGGCGTAAACTTCGGACGGATAGGTTTTTTGAGCGAGATAGACCCAAGCGGCCTTGAGGATGGGCTTAACCGGCTTATACGCGGCGAATATACGCTGGATGAGCGCACTATGCTAAACTGCACCGTAAACGGCGGAGAGCCACATTATTTTTTGAATGATGTGCTTCTATATAAGCGCACGTTTTCCGGTGTGGCCGAAATATCTATTGATGTTGACGGGCTCAGTGCGGGCTCGGTAATATGCGACGGCGTTATTGCAAGCACCTCCACGGGTTCAACCGGATATTCGATATCCGCCGGCGGCCCTGTGATAGCTCCGGGACTTGATGCGCTGATAATAACGCCGATTTGCCCGCATACGCTCACGTCCCGCCCGATAGTTGCTCCGGCGGGCGTAAAGGCAAGATTTTCCATGAAAACGGAAGGCTGCTTATCCGTGGACGGTATATATACGTCCAATATCAGCACCGTGGACACAATAACCGTATCCGAAGTTGGCGCAGAGGTCGGCTTTGTGCGCTTCGGAAGGCAAAATATATATGAACTGATAAGGCAAAGGCTTTCATAACCCTTTTACGCAGCCCGAGGGATGAGGGAACGGGCTGTATATGGGGGAGCATAAAACGCTTGGAGGGTATAAGGGATGAAATCTGAAAGACACGCGTTGATTCTCAGCCTGATTGAGAAAAAGAACGTGGAAACTCAGGAAGATCTTGCGGAGCTGCTGAAGGAACGGGGAGTGGCAGTCACGCAGGCAACGGTATCGCGGGACATCAAGGAGCTTAGGCTTATAAAGGTTCTGAGCGAAACCGGCGGCTATAAGTATGCCACGGTGGATAAGGCCGAGGCCGGCATGAAGGAAAGATTTGTAAGAATATTCAGCGATTCCGTTATAAGCATAACGGCTTCGGCAAATCTTATAATTCTTAAAACGCTATCAGGTTCCGCAAACGCCGCGGCAGAAGCGGTGGATTCAATGCATTGGGATGAGATTGCCGGCACAATGGCCGGCGATAATACCATTTTTATCGCAGCAAAAAGCGAAAAGGTTGTGCCTGAGATAGTGGAAAAGCTCGGCTTGATGATAAGAAAATAGGAAAAGGGCAAAAATGCTTCAGAGTTTATACTTGGAAAATATTGCGCTTATCGAGAAGCTGGGGATTGAGCTTTTCCCCGGCTTCAATGTTTTGACGGGCGAAACGGGCGCAGGCAAATCAATAATAATAGACGCCGTGAACTTTGTGCTTGGCGAGCGGACGAGCCGCGACCTTATACGCAACGGCGCCGCGCGGGCAAAGGTTGAAGCCGTGTTCAACCTGAATGAAGGGGACGCAGCGTTTGCGGCGCTTGACGCACTCGGAATAGAGTACGACGGGAACGAGCTTATACTTTCGCGCGAACTCAGCGCGGCAGGGCGCAATGCATGCCGCGTGAACGGCACGCTTGTGCCGGTAGCATCGCTCAAAAGCGTATCAGACACGTTGGTGGATATACATGGTCAGCACGAGCATCAGGCGCTGCTTGATGCGGAAAACCACATAAGCTATCTTGATGCATATTGCCACGCGGAGTCGCTGCCGATAATAGAAAAGATAGACGCGATAGTTTCAAGGCGAAATGAGTTGATGCTTAAGCGCAATTCCGGCTTTTCTTCCGAAAGGGAGCGCGAGCGGGAAATGGACATGCTGCGCTATCAAATTGAGGAGATAGCTTCGGCAAATCTTGAAGCGGGGGAAGAAGAACGGCTAAACGCGGAAAAGACGGTTCTTCTTAATGCCGAACGCATACGCACCGCGCTTGAAACGGCGCATATGGCGCTGAGCGGAGCAGAAGAGGGCAGCGCGTTGAGCGCTATTGATACCGCGCGCCGCAGCATGCGGGACATTGCCGCACTGAATAAGGATTATGAAGCGCTGGGCGATAAAATAGAGGAGCTGTATTACGCAGCGGAGGATATAAGCTTTGTTCTCAGGGATACAAGCGAAAACGTTGAAAGCGACATGCAAAGGCTGGAGGAAATAGAGCAGCGGCTAAAGCTTATATCCGACCTTAAGCGAAAATACGGCCGCACGGTCGAGGACGTGATAGATTTCGGCAAAGATGCGGGAACTAAACTGAACGAGCTTGAAAACGCGGAGGCGCTTGCGGCTGAACTGGATGCGAAGCTTGACAAGCTGAAGGCCGAATACAACGTTGCTGCGGATGAACTGAGCAAGGTGCGCCGCGCCGCTGGAGATAGACTAAAGCGCGACGTGCTGAATGAACTGAAGGACCTTGGCATGGCAAAGGCTATGTTCGATGTTGCGCTCAGCGATGCATCCGGCGGCGAGCCGCGAAAGGGCGGGCGCGAAACGGCGGAGTTTATGCTCAGCGCAAACCCGGGCGAGCCGCTGAAGCCCCTTGAAAAGGTTGCGTCCGGCGGCGAACTAAGCCGGATAATGCTTTGCTTCAAGTCCATTTTTGCGGATAACGACCGCGTACCCACGCTGATATTCGATGAAATAGATACGGGTATAAGCGGGCGCACGGCAGCCGTTGTGGGCGAAAAGATGCTGGGCATAGCGAAAAAGCATCAGGTGATATGCGTAACGCATCTGGCGCAGATAGCTGCGCTTGCCGAGGCGCACTTGATGGTGCGCAAATATGACGACGGGAAGAACACGTTTGTTGAAACGCGGCAGCTTAACGAGGAAGAAAAGGTGCAGCGCATTGCGCAGATGATGGATGGAGAGAGCGATTCGCCCTCTGCGCTGACCCATGCGAGGGAGCTTATTGCGCGGGCGGATAAAATCAAGGAAAAAACTGCCGATAAAATTTAATTTTACAAGCCGCGGCGCTGCATAGTAACGTGCGGCATATCAAACAATAAGCACCATGGAGTTTTGCTCCAAGGTGCTTTTTTGAGGTGTGCTGCGTATGAAGAAAACCGTTAAAACGATAGTAAAGCTGCTTGGCTCGGCGCTGTGTGCGCTGCTTTTCGCCGTTAACGCCGTTCCGGGGATGGACATGGTGCTTGAACTGCCGGATGACATATATGTTGACGAAGCGGGCGGCGCGGAGCGGCTTTGCGGCATACCGGCACCGTTCAGCATAACCGATAGGGACGGCGTTGCCGTTGCAAACGACTTGTCCGAACGGCTGAGCAGCGCGAAAAACGGCGAAGTGAAGCGCTTTTCCGTGGAACTGTTCGGTATTACTGTAAAAAATGTGGATGTGCATGTGCGCGACGATATATATGTTATGCCGTGCGGCTCATCCGTGGGCATAAGCTTGTGGTGCAACGGAGTGCTGGTGGTTGGCCTTGGCAACGTGGATGATGGCATTCGGCGCAGATGCCCTGCGCATGAAGCTGGCATACGTACAGGAGATGCTATAATAGCCGTTAACGGGGAGCAGGTGAACGGAGTTGGCGAACTGTCTGCAATGGTAAAAAGCGCGGGCGACAGCATGCGCCTTAGGGTACGGCGCAATGGCAGCGAATTTGACTGCACAGTGTATCCATGCGTGAAGGACGGCGAGGTGCTGCTTGGCGCATGGGTGCGCGAGAGCACGGCGGGCATAGGCACACTTACGTTTTATACCATGAGCTCGATGCGCTTTGGTGCGCTTGGTCATGCCGTGACCGATCCTGACGCGGGCACGATGATAGAAGCTAAGAGGGGAGAGCTGAGCGAAGCCTCGATAGTAGGCGTTACGCACGGGGAGCAGGGCTTCCCAGGAGAGGTGCGCGGAACATTCAGCGCAGTAAGCAAAAGGCTGGGCGCAATAGACCGCAACACCAGATATGGTGTATTCGGCGAAATGTATGCTCCGCTTACGTCCGCGCTATATCCCGAGGGCGTTGCGTTGGCCTATCCGGACGAGGTAGAGACGGGCAAAGCCACGCTTTTGACCAGCCTTGAGGACGGCGTTACAACCGAATACGAATGCGAAATAATAAAGCTGTTTGAGCAGAGTACGTCCGATGGCAAGGGGATGGTGGTTAAGGTTACAGATAAAAGGCTGCTTGAGCATGCGGGAGGAATTGTACAGGGCATGAGCGGCAGCCCAATACTACAAAACGGCAAACTCGTAGGCGCAGTTACCCATGTTTTCATAAACGACCCAACTAAAGGATACGGCATATACGCCTACTGGATGTATGAACAGATGCGCTGACGCGGCGCGCCGATAGGACCAAATTCTACACACCAAACACGAATACTACAATTTTCGACAAAATTCTACCATATACTGCCGGTCAACATCCAAAAATTGCCTTGTATACGATCGCCGGATAGGTTATCATTAAAGCAGACTTGAAACATTGTATGGTCAAGGGGCAGTATGTGATGAAGAAGCGAAAGCTTGTTATTATAAACGATAACGAAAGGTTCTGCATGGAGCTTGAAAGCCGCTTTGTAAAATACGGCTATATTGTCATGGCTAAGCTTAAAACAGCGGACGAGGCGCTGAGCTTTTTTGAAAAGGGCAATAAGCCGGACGTGGCGATAGTGGACATGCTCATGCCAAAATACGACGGCAGCCAGCTTTTGCACAGGATAAAAACCATGGGCAAGGGCAAAGGCACCGTGTTTATAGGCATATCAGCCCTCTATACGGACGAAGCTATACGCATGGCTCAGTCCGCTGGCTTTGCATATATGATTGCGCTGCCGTGCGCACCGCTGCTGATAGCGCAGCGGGTGGACGAACTGATGGACGTGGTGCAGAACAGCGGGCTTAGGGATACGATGGCTTTAATCGACGCAACGCATATGCGCTGCCTTGATTGCGACGATATAATTGCCCAGTATCTTACCATGATGGGATTAGCTGTGCAGCACTCCGGCTTTGTTTACGCAGCGGCATGCATAAAGATGTATGTTGAAAACGGTGTGAACAGCCCGTTAAGATTGACGCAGGATGTTTACCCGGCGGTCGCAAAGCGGTATAATACAAATGCTAAGGCGGTTGAACGCAGCATACGCTATGCCATAAACACAGCATGGCTAAAGGGCGACATGGAAATGCAGCACCAGCTTTTCGGTTATACCGTGGATAGAGATAAGGGCTGCCCGACTAACAAGGAATATATTACCATGATCGCTGAGCATACGCGCATAAGGCTGAAGATAAACATGAACCACCTTAAATCCGATAAGATGGAGAAATGACCTGAAATGAAAAAGAGAGCAACGCTTATAGTGCTCGACAGCGTAGGGATAGGCTACCTTCCGGATGCCGCACAGTTCGGCGATGAAGGCGCCCATACGCTCGGGCATATTTATGACCGCACACATATGAAAATTCCGAATATGCTTGAACTTGGTCTTGGCAACATAGCCGGTTCCATGCTGCCCACGGTGCAATCACCCAAAGGATGCTATGGCAAAAGCGAGGAAAAGACAAAGGCGAAGGATACCACCAGTGGCCATTGGGAAATGGCGGGCGTAATAATGGATCCGCCTTTCAGAACGTACCCTAACGGCTTCCCTAAGAAAGTGATATGCGAATTTGAGCGCCGCACTGGCCGCGGCACGCTCGGCAACATTGTTGCTTCAGGTACGGAGATAATACAGGTGCTTGGCGATGAGCATGTTAAAACGGGCAAGCTTATTGTGTATACGTCCGCGGACAGCGTGTTCCAGATTGCCGCGCACGAGGACGTTGTGCCGCTGGAGGAGCTTTATCATTGCTGCGAGATAGCGCGCGAAATACTAATGGGCGACGAGCTCGTCGGCCGCGTTATAGCAAGGCCGTTCGTTGGCGGCAACGGCAAATATACCCGCACGGAGAACCGGCGGGACTATGCCATACCCCCCGTTGGCGAAACAATACTTGATTCACTCAGCGCATCGGGCTACGTTACTGCGGGCGTGGGCAAAATAGAGGACATATTCTGCAAGCGCGGCCTTGGCCTTATCAACCACACAAAGAATAATCACGACGGTATAGAGGCCACAATAGACTTTTTGAAGGGCGGCAAGGCGGATTTTATATTCACCAACCTTGTTGATTTCGATATGCTCTACGGCCACCGGAATAATGTTACGGGCTATGCGGAAGCGCTTGAATATTTCGACAAGCGGCTGCCCGACATAATGGCGCAGATGCATGAAGGCGACTTGATGATAATAACCGCCGACCATGGCTGCGACCCGACCTATCCCGGTACCGACCACACGCGCGAGCATATACCTGTTGTTGTATGGGGGCCTGGCATGAAGCAGGGTGTGAACATTGGCACGCGCAAAACATTTGCCGATCTTGGCTGCACGATAGTAGACTACCTTACCGGCAAGCCCTTTAAGACGGGCGAATCGTTCCTTGGCATGATAAGATAGGTTAAAAAAGGCATTTTTGCTCCCGCATGCGGCATATCAATAGGATATGAAATGCATACGGGAGTTTTTTATATGAAAAAATGCTTTTTATCCATGCTGACCATTGCGCTGTGCGCCGCAATGCTGGCGTGTCCTGCGGCCTTGGCCGAAGGCGTGACTGCGGAAACGGGGCAGGTGAAGGCGGCAATAGTAACGGAGGCGCAGAGCGGGCAGCGCATATTTGAAAAGAATGCGGAGGAGCGGCTGAACCTTGGCGGGCTTGTGCGGCTGCCTGCGTTGCTGTATGCGCTGGAATGCATGGACAGCGGTAAGCTTGCGGCGGATGAGAACATAGTTGTAAGTCCGGAGGCGGCAAGCGTTGGCGGGGCGACGGCCTTCCTTAAGGCGGGGGAGACAATAAAGGCCGGAACCGCAATGAAAGCCGCCGTGATGATAACCGCCGGAGACGCCACGTTTGCGCTGGCGGAAGCATGCGCGGGAGGGCAGGACACGGCGGTAAAGGCCATAAACGAGCTGATGCAGGATGCGGGAGTATATGCCGAAGTATCAAGCATAGACGGCAAGGGGCTTATGCTGAACGCTGAAGAATTGGCAAAGCTTGGCGCGCGGCTTGCAAAGTCCGGCACATACAAGCAATACAGCGCCCTGTATTTAGATGAAATACAGCACGAAAACGGCACAAGGACGGAGCTTGTTAACCAAAATAAGCTTATAAAATCGCTCGACGGCTGCTTTGCGGGTTCTACGGGTTCGTCAAGCGAGGCGCAGTATTGCGGCGTGTTCATGGTAAAGCGCAAAGGCGCGGTGTTCATAGCGGCGGTTATAGGCGCGGCGGATTCAAAAACGCGCTTCAGCTGCGCAAGCAAAACCATTGAAGCTTCAGCCGCGGCGGTAAGCATAAAAACGCCGGTTAAAAAGGGCGATAAGGTGGTTGAAAACGTCAGCGTGTCCGGCGGGATAACCAAAAACGTCAATCTTGTTGCGGCGGAGAACGTTACGCTTATAGTATGGAACGGGGACGAGCCAAGGAGCGTCATAAATGCGGAAGAAGCCTACGCTGCGCCCGTAAGGGCGGGGGATAAGGCAGGTACGCTTGAATATATATTTGAAATAAGCGGGGAATCGGTCGGCACAGATCTTGTTTTTGACGAAGACGTGGACACGGCGGGGCTTGCCGATTACGTTGTGCTCTGCTTTACCAAATGGGTACATGTATAGGCCTTTATGCGGCTTGAAAAAGCGGAAACGATATGATATAATGCCAAAAAAGAATTGGCAATGACGGAGCAAAAGCGGCCTGCCGTTGCCGCAGAGAGGGCTGCATAAGCTGCAAGCAGCCTGCATGCGCGGCCGCACAAAGTTCTCTCCTGAGCCGCGTCGGGGAAGCCGCATGAGCAAAATGCGGTGCGTAGTCGGCGCCGGGTAAGCCCGTTACAGCGGAAAAAGGCCCCGTGATGGCGGGGCGAATAAGGGTGGTACCACGAGCGCGCCTTCGTCCCTAAAGACGAGGCGCGTATTAGTTTTTTTAGGAGGTTTTTATCCAAAATGAACGAGGCACTTGAAAAGATAAGGCAGGAAGCGCTCGCCCGCCTTCAGGAGGTGCGCGAGGAAAAGGAGCTGGAGGAGCTTAATTCTTCCGTGCTTGGCAGGAGCGGCTCCCTTACGGGAATACTGCGCACGATGGGCCAGCTTGATAAGGAACAGCGCGCAAAGCTTGGACAGGCTTCAAACGCCGTTAAAAAGGAGCTTGAGCAGGCTATAGCGGAGCGCAGGGCAAAGATAGCCCAGCTTATGCAGCAGAAGGCGTTTGAAAAGGAAACGCTGGACGTGACCGAACCGGGTATCCGCCGCCAGCCCAGCGGCAGGCTGCACCCAATGACGCAGACTTACCGCGAAATTAGGGATGCGCTCATAGGCATGGGCTTCACCACGTTCCACGGCCCCGAAGTTGAATACGATGATTTTAACTTCACCAAGCTGAACCTGCCAAAGGATCATCCCGCGCGCGATATGCAGGATACGTTCTATGTTAACGATAAGGTAGTGCTCAGAACACATACCTCCCCCTGCGAAGCGAGGGCGCTTATGACCGTTAAGCCTCCGTTCAGGCTGGTAATACCGGGCCGCGTTTTCCGCGTAGACGAAGTTGATGCAAGCCACAGCCCGGTGTTTATGCAGATGGAAGGCCTTGTTGTGGATAAAAACATAAGCTTTGCCGATTTGAAGGGCACGCTTGACGAATTTGTGCATACCGTATTTGGGCCGGACGTAAAGACCCGTATGCGCCCGAGCTACTTCCCGTTCACCGAACCCTCTGCCGAGGTTGATATTTCCTGCACCATATGCGGCGGCAAGGGCTGCCGTGTGTGCAAGGGCACGGGCTGGCTTGAAATACTGGGCTGCGGCGTTACCAATCCGCATGAGCTTGAAAACTGCGGTCTTGATCCGCATGAGTGGAGCGCATTCGCGTTCGGCATAGGCGTGGACAGGGTTACAAGCCTTAAATACGGCATAAACGATATCCGCCTTGAGTACGAAAACGACGCCCGCTTCCTGGGGCAGTTCTAAGGAGGTAAAGAAACATGAAACTTCCGCTTAGTTGGTTGAAAGATTACGTTGAATGGAACGTAACGCCAGATGAATTTGTTGAAAAACTGATGTGGCGCGGCTTCGAGTGCGCGGGCTACGAAGGCGAGATGGACGGCATCACCAATGTTGTCGTCGGCAAAATAGTAGCCTTGCGTAAGCACGAGGATTCCGACCACCTTCAGATATGCACCATAGACGTTGGCGCGGAGGAACCGCTTTGCATAGTCACCGGCGCGACCAATGTTTTTGAAGGGGCGCTGGTGCCCGTTGCAATGGACGGCGCGCATCTTACCGAAGGCATAGTTATTAAGCCTACCGTTATGCGCGGCGTAAAAAGCTACGGCATGCTTTGCTCCGGCCATGAGCTTGGCCTGAGCGAGTCGGACTATCCCGGCGCGGAGTTCAACGGCATAATGATACTGCATGAGGATCATCCCCTTGGGCAGAGCATACAGGAAGCCGTAGGCATGGATGACATAGTGTTCGATATAGAGCTTACGCCTAACCGTGCCGATTGCCAAAGCATAATTGGTATGTGCCGCGAAGCGGCGGCAGCGCTGGGCCAAAAATTCAAGGAACCTACCATTCGCCATATCAAGGGCGAGGGCGACATTCATGATTATGCGTCCGTAACGGTTGAAAACACCGAGCTTTGCCCCCGCTACATAGCGCGCGTTGTAACTGACCTTAATATTGAACCTTCACCCGCATGGATGCAGAAGCGCCTGCGCGCGGTCGGCATGAGGCCCATAAACAACATAGTTGACATAACCAACTATGTGCTGGTTGAATACGGCCACCCGATGCATGCGTTCGACCTTGCCTGCGTAAAGGACGGCAACATTGTTGTGCGCAATGCATACGAAAACGAAATAGTGACCACGCTGGACGGCAAAGAGCGCGCGGTGACGCCGGACATGCTGCTGATTGCCGATCCTGAAAAGGGCGTTGGCATAGCTGGCGTTATGGGCGGACTGAACAGCGAAATAACTGCGGACACAAAGGCCACGCTGTTTGAAGCCGCTGCGTTCAAGGGCAGCAGCATCCGCGCAACCACAAGGAAGCTGCACCACGTTACCGATGCGGCAGCGCGCTTCATAAAGGGCGTTGAGGCCGTAAACGCCATGCTTGCGGAGGAAAGGGCGATAGAGCTTGTGGACGAGCTGCACGCGGGTAAGGTAATCGGCGGCACGATAGACGTTTGCAATGCGGACATAAGCGAACATACCGTATATACCGACATTGCGCATATAAACCGCATACTGCATACCGAGATCGCCGGCGAGGACATGGCGAAAATGCTTGCAACCATCAATATAGACGCCAAGGTTGCAGGCGACAAGCTTGAGGTGCGCATTCCCCATTTCCGTACCGATATAGAGGACGGCCTTGAGGCCGATTGGGATATTGCGGAAGAAGTGGCCCGCCTTTACGGATATTACAACATCAAGCCTTCCCTTATGTATGGCGATACGTTCGCGGGCAAGCTTGGCGCGGACTATGTGTTTGAGGACAAGGTGAAGGACGAAATGGCGGCGCAGGGCTGCTATGAAATGTATAATTATAACTTCACCGGCCCCGCGGCGCTTGACGCTCTGCTTCTGGATAAGGACAGCGAAAAGCGCCAGTGCGTGAAGATACTGAACCCCTTTGGCGAGGACCAGAGCCTGATGCGCACAACGCTCATAATGGGCATGCTCGATTCGCTTAAGCGCAATCAGGGCCGCAAGACCGGACACGACAGGTTCTTTGAAGTGGGCAACGTGCATTTTGACAATAACGACAGTCTGCCCGAAGAAAGGAAGATGCTCGGTTTGCTGTTCAGCGGGGAGAATGAGGACTATTTCACGCTTAAAGGCGCTGTGGAACAGCTGCTTGAAAAGTTCGATCTGTTCGGCAAGGCGGAATTTGCTGCGGGCGGAAGCGAATTCTATCAGCCCGGCAGGAAGGCCGTAATGAGCATCGGCAAGGAGCAGATAGGCGAACTTGGCGCGGTACATCCCAACGTGCTGAAAAGCTGGGGCATAGACGGCCGCGTATATTTTGCGGAAATAGATATGAATAAGCTTTTTGCCCACACCGGCGCAAAGCGTACATATAAGCCCATATCAAAGTTCCCCAAGGTCGCGCGCGATCTGGCCATAGTTGTGGACAACAAGGTGACCGCGGCGGAGGTAAGCCGCGTAATATCCCAGACCAAGCTGAAGGTGATACTGGACGATGTGGAGCTGTTCGATGTATACCGCGGCATAGGCATTCCGGAAGGCAAGAAGAGCATGGCCTATTCCTTCACGCTCAGGAGCGAGGATCATACCCTTGTTGACGAAGAAATACAGGCGGCGGTGGGCAGCATAATACGCGCCCTTGAAACAAGGCTGAAAGCGGAACTGCGCAGCTGAACCGCAAAAACATAGACAATATCACTATCGGGGGCCTGAAAAGCATCGGGCTCCCGATTTTTGTTCGCGCCGTACTTTCAAAATGTTGCAGAAATATGGTATAATAATTCCTATCATAAGGAAGAGGTAAAATAATGGATCTATCAGTTCTTAACGACAGGCAGCGCGAGGCCGTGGAGTGTCTTGAAGGGCCGCTGCTTGTGCTTGCCGGTGCAGGATCGGGCAAAACCAAGGTTTTAACATATCGCATAGCAAATTTGGTGGAGCATGGCGTGAAGCCATGGAATATACTGGCACTGACGTTTACCAACAAGGCCGCGCAGGAGATGCGCGAGCGTGCGTCCGCGCTTATAGGCAGCGATGCCGATGAAGCGTGGGTAACCACGTTCCATTCATGCTGCGTAAGAATACTCAGAATAGACTGCGACAAGATAGGCTACGAGCGCGGCTTCACCATATATGACGACGCTGATCAGCTGAAGATAATAGGCGATATATTGAAGAACATGGGCATAAGCGACAAGGCCGCGCCCAAGCGCGTCATTAAGGAAAATATATCAAACGCCAAAAACAAATCACTGGACGTCAAGCGATATATTCAGGAAAACTACAGCGACGACGGCATAACCGAAAAGGTGTTTGAGCAATATCAGCGCCGCCTTATGGCCGCTAACGCGTTCGACTTTGACGATCTGCTCGTGAAAACGATAGAGCTTTTTGAGCAGTGCCCCGAGGTGCTTGAAAAGTACCAGAACCGCTTCAAGTATGTTCTTGTGGACGAATATCAGGATACCAACATGCCGCAGTACAGGTTTGTTGAAATGCTGTGCAGAAAGCACGGCAACCTTTGCGTTGTGGGCGACGACGATCAGAGCATATACGGCTGGCGCGGCGCGGATATAAAGAACATACTCAGCTTTGAAAAGGACTTTGAAGGCGCAAAGGTAGTGCGGCTTGAGCAGAACTATCGCTCCACCAAATATATATTGGATGCGGCAAACGCCGTTATAAGCCACAATTCAGGCAGGAAGCCCAAAACGCTTTGGACGGCGCAGGAAGGCGGGGATCCGATAGAACGTTACAGCGCCGATAACGAGCGCGACGAGGCCGCGTTTATAGCGCGAAAGATACTTCAGGGCGTGCAGCAGGGCGCAAGCTACGGCGATTTTGCCATTCTGTACCGCACCAATGCGCAGAGCCGCGTGATAGAAAGCACGCTTGTGAATTACGGCATACCGCATAAGGTGTTTGGCGGCGTAAGGTTCTATCAGCGCAAGGAGATAGCCGATATTATGGCTTATCTCAGGGCTATAGCCAATCCGGACGACGACGTTGCGTTTTCCCGCATAATAAACGTGCCGCGCCGCGGAATAGGGGATAAGACGATAGATGAGCTTGCCGCCGCCGCGGAAAAAAGCGGACAATCCATGCTTGTGACCGCGCTTAGCGGGGAAGGACTGCCACCAAAGATAGAGCAGAAGCTGAAGGGAATAGTGGATTTGATGAGCGAACTGATGGCACAGAGCGCGCTCATGCCGCTTTCGGATTTTGCCAAATATCTTGTGGATAAAATTGAATATCAGGCGTATTTGATAAGCGAGGATAAGAAGGGCGATGCGCTGATGCGCATGGATAACATATCCGAACTTATAGGCAACATAAAGGAAATAGAGCGCGACGTGCCGGAAGGTGAAAGCGCGCTGAGCGTGTTCCTTGAAAGTGTTGCACTGGTGAGCGATATAGACTCGCTTGATGAAAGCGAAGGCGCTGTTGCGCTGATGACACTGCATAGTGCAAAGGGACTTGAATTTCCGGTTGTATTCATGGCCGGAATGGAGGAAAACGTGTTTCCCACCCGCCGTGCGCGCGGGGATATGAGCACGGGTGCGCTTGAAGAAGAACGCAGGCTTTGCTACGTTGGCATAACCCGTGCGCGGCAAAAGCTGTATCTTGTCAATGCGCAGACGCGCTCCATATTCGGCGAAACCACTATAAACCGCCCGTCCCGCTTCCTGGAAGAAATACCGCAGGAGCTTATGAAGGACGATAGGCCAAAGCGCGTTATTCCCAGCGAATACGAACGCCCCGTAAAGCCGGAAGTGACATACGCTTCCATGCAGGGCTTTGGCATGAAGCCGCCTAAGCGCACGCCGTATTCCCAGCGCACCGAGCCCACGAAGCCCAAGCTGAACGTTGAATATGTTCCGCTTATGCGCATAAGGCACGATAAGTTCGGGGACGGTACTATAATAGACGTTTCGGGTACGGGCGGGTCGATGACCGTGACGGTGGATTTTGACATAGGCGGAAAGAAGCGCTTTGCCGCGGCCTATGCCCCGCTTTACCCCATAACGGACGAATAAAAGGCAAGGATATTACGCGATGAATGAACGTATGCGGCAGCTTGTTGCGCTGCTGAATGAATATGCCGAGGCATATTATAATTCCGCCGCGCCTAAGGTGAGCGATAAGGAATACGATGAGCTGTTCGATGAACTGCTCCGCCTTGAAAAGGAGACGGGTATAGTGCTTGACGATTCGCCCACAAGGCGGGTCGGTTTCAAACCATTGAGCGAATTCAGCGAGCATAGGCACCTTGGCCGGCTTTGGAGCATGGATAAGGTGCGCACGGAGGGCGAGCTTATAGAATGGAGCAGACGTGCGGAAAGGCTGAGGGATGAATATAATCAGGCTCATCCTGATTCGCCTTTGCCTAAGCTTCGCTATGCGCTTGAATATAAGTTCGACGGGCTTACCATAAACCTTACATACGACGGCGGAAAGCTTGTTCAGGCCGCAACGCGCGGCAACGGCGTTACGGGGGAGGCCATATTGCCACAGGCAATGACAATAAGGACTATACCGCTTACAATACCGTTTAAGGGCAAGATGGAATGCCAGGGCGAATGCTATATGCGGCTGAGCGTGCTTGATCAGCTTAACAAAAGCGGAGAAGAACAGCTTAAAAATGCGCGCAACGCTGCGGCAGGTGCGCTGAGAAATCTTGACCCTGCGGTGACGGCTAAGCGCAGGCTTGACGTTTGCATGTACGGCGTTGGCTATATTGAAGGCCGTGAGCTGATAGGGCATGAGGACACGATAAGCTTCCTTAAAGAAAACAATCTGCCAACGAGCGGCTTTATGGAGCTGTATGACGATATAAGGGACGTATACGCGGGCATAAAGCGCGCGGAAACGCGCAGAGACAGCCTTGATTTCCTTATAGACGGAATGGTCGTAAAAATCGTTGACGGCGCAACGCGGCGCGCTTTGGGCAATACGGACAGGTTCCCGCGCTGGGCAATAGCGTTCAAGTTCGCGGCGGAAGAAACCACGACCATATTAAAGGACGTAACATGGGAAGTGGGCCGCACGGGCAAGCTTACGCCGCGCGCGCATCTTGAACCGGTGGAGCTTGCGGGGGCAACCATAAGCCACGCCACGCTCAATAATTTTGACGATATTATAAGAAAGCGCGTGGGGATAGGCTCCCGCGTGTTCATACGCCGCAGCAATGATGTTATTCCGGAAATAACCGGAGCCGTGCCGGACGATAAGCCGGAGCGGGAAATAGAAAAACCAATAAAATGCCCGGCATGCGGCGCGCACGTTGAGCACAGGGGAGTGCATCTTTACTGCACCAATTCCCTTTCTTGTCCGCCGCAGATAGCCGCGCGGCTGGCGCACTATGCTTCGCGCGAGGCGATGGACATAGATACTTTTTCCGAAAAAACGGCCGCCGTACTGGTTGAAAAAAAGGGGCTTAGGAGCATACCCGATCTTTATGACCTGAAGGCGAGCGACTATCGGGAACTGTATGGCTTTAAGGATAAAAAGATAGCCAACCTTATGCAGGCGATAGAGAACAGCAAACATCCGACGCTCGGCGCGTTTTTGTTTGCAATAGGCATACCGAATGTTGGTTCAAAGACCGCGCGGGACATTGCAAAGCGGTTCGGCACGCTTGACGCCGTGCGCAGCGCAACTGTGGAGCAGCTTACTGAAATACCGGACGTGGGCGCGATAGTCGCGCAGGACGTTGTGGATTTCTTCAGCGATGAATCTATATCCGCGCAGATAGACCGTCTGCTTGCGCACGGAGTGACTCCGAAAGCCGAGGAGGTATCGAGCGAACCCGGCCTGCTTACGGGTAAAACAATAGTCGTTACCGGCACGATGGAGCGCATGGGCAGGAGCGATATAGAGGCATTGATAGCCAAGCTTGGCGGTAAGGCGGCGTCCTCCGTGAGCAAAAAAACGGACTTTGTCGTTGCAGGCCCCGGCGCCGGAAGTAAACTGGCAAAGGCGAATGAGCTTAGCATAAAAGTTATGAGCGAGAATGAGTTTTTTGATTATATAGGAGATACGGATGCGGATAGGCAAGCTTGATAACGATACGCTGAATGCGTTGATACTGTCTAAATTTGTGCATACGCGCAGCGAGGTGCTGTGTTCCCCGCAGGTTGGCGTGGACTGCGCGGCGGTGGACATGGGCGGGCGCATAGCTGTGCTGTCTACCGATCCCATAACAGCGGCGGATAAGCACCTTGGCGCGCTTACGGTGCACGTAAGCTGCAACGATGCAGCGGCAGCGGGGGCGGAGCCGATAGGTCTGCTTACAACGCTGCTCGTCCCGCCAAGCGCAACGGAGGACGATATTGCGCGCGTAGCGGACGAACTGAGCGCGGCAGCAAAGGCGGCAAACGTTGAAATAATAGGCGGACATACCGAAGTTACGGACGCGGTAACGCGCATGATAACCAGCGCCGCCGTTATAGCCAAGGCCGGTGAGCGCGGCATACTTACCACCGGCGGAATGAAGGAAGGGGACAGCATAGTGCTATCTAAATGGGCATGCCTTGAAGGTACGGCAATAATAGCGAACGACTTTGCGGACAGGCTTGACGGCATAAGCCAAGCCGAACTTGAGGAAGCGCGCGGATATATGAGCTATGTCAGTGTGGTCAGGGAAGGGCTTTATGCTTACGCAAACGGCGCGCATGCCATGCATGACGTTACGGAAGGCGGCGTATTCGGCGCGGCATGGGAAATGAGCGAAGCTTCGGGTGTCGGAATAGAGATAGACGCTGCAAAGGTGCCGCTTAAGCCTGCCACGCAAAAGATATGCGCGGCGCTTGGGCTTGACCCGTTCAGACTGCTTTCGAGCGGGGCGATGCTCATCGCCTGCCCGGATGGGGAAACGCTTGCGAACGGGCTTATGCAGATGGGCATAAACGCGGCGGTTATAGGCCGCGCCGGCGGCAAGGGCGTGCGCACCGCAAACGGGGACATGATAGCCCCGCCGGGCGCGGATGAACTTTATAAGCTCTATAAATAAGGGCTTATTGCCCAACAAGCGAACAAATTGGGGTTCAAAACGGAAAAATAGTGTGCTATAATATCCAAGTTATAGCATCCAAGGAGGCTTATATATGGTAAGCAGCATGACGGGCTTTGGGCGCGGTAGGGCCGCGCAGGACGGAAGAGAGATGACCGTGGAGCTTAAAAGCGTTAACCACAGATATCTTGACCTTTCCTTCCGTATGCCAAGGCATATTTCTTTTGCGGAGGATACGCTGCGCACGGCGCTGAACGACAGCCTTTCGCGCGGGCACGTTGACGTTTATGTCAATTACAGGAATACCCGCAGCGATGCCAAAGAGGTGCGCATAGATACGGCGCTGCTCGGCGCGTATCTTAAATCCGTAAAGGCGGCGGCAGCGGAATTGAGGGAAGAAAACGACATGACCCTTTCAAACGCACTCAGGCTGCCGGACGTGACGGACATTGTTGAGGCAGACGAGGATGACGAGGCCGTGAAAGCGCTTACCAAAGAAGCCGTAGACAAAGCCATTGCGGAATTGATAACCGCGCGGCGCGGAGAGGGCGAAAGGCTGGCGAACGACCTTACGGCAAGACTTGCAACGGTGGACGAACTGCGCGGCAAGATAGAAACGCGCGCGCCGATGGTTGTTGAAGAATACCGCATAAAGCTTAACGAGCGAATAGAGGCAATGCTCGGCGGCACGGTGGAAGTGGACGTGCAGCGCCTTGCAACGGAGGTCGCGCTGTTTGCCGACAAGGCAAGCATAGATGAAGAACTGGTCAGGCTGAAGAGCCACACCGCTCAGGCGCGCGAACTGCTCAGCCAAAGCGAAGCGGCGGGCAGAAGGCTTGATTTCGTTGTGCAGGAGATGAACCGTGAATTTAACACAATAGGTTCAAAGGCTAACGATGCCGAAATAGCAAGGCTTGTTATACTGGGCAAGGCGGAGCTTGAAAAGATCCGCGAGCAGGTTCAGAATATAGAATAACATCAGGAGCGATACTATGAAAAATAAAGGCGAACTGTTCGTAATTTCAGGGCCTTCAGGCGTAGGCAAGGGCGTTATATGCAAGGCGCTTTTGCTTGCGGATGATAAAATACGCTTTTCCGTATCCGCAACAACGCGCGCACCGCGCCCGGGTGAAGAACACGGCGTTAGCTATTTCTTCGTTACGCGCGAAGAGTTTGAAGGCATGATACAGCGCAACGAGCTGCTTGAATACATGGACGTGTTCGGAATGAACTATTACGGCACGCCCAAGGCATATATTGAAAAGCTTACGTCCGAAGGCATAGATGTTATATTGGATATTGACGTTAACGGCGCAAGAAACGTGAAAAAGCAGCGGCCCGAAGCCGTGAGCATATTCATACTGCCGCCATCCATGCAAGCGCTGCATAGCCGCCTTGTCGGCCGCGGCACGGAAACGCCGGAAGCCGTTGAAAAACGCTTTGGCAAGGCCAAGGAAGAAATATCCCATGCGAATGAATATGACTATATTGTTGTGAACGATTCGCTGGATACCGCCATTGCGGACGTTGCAAGCATAATCAGGGCCGAAAGGCTTAGATCCAAAAAGAACGATACGGTTGAAGAATTATTGAAGGAGGAATAAGCACCATGATGAACAAACCGTCTATCATAGACCTTCAGAAAAAGGTAAAATGCCGCTATATGCTGGTTTCAATAGTGGCAAAGCGCGCGCGTCAGCTTGTTGGCCAGGATGAACTGCTCAACAATCAAAAGGCCGTTTCCTATGCGGTGAATGAGCTGAATAATGACGAACTTGAAATAACTTATCCCGAAGAACAGTAAAGCATTGCACTGAAAAGCGCCCGTAAAGCGGGCGCTTTTTTGCTGTATGCGTTTCAGAGCTTCACGGCCTTTACCGCGCGGATAATGTTTTCCACGGTGGCTTCCATGTCTGACTTTGCGCGAAGCTTTATAAGTTTTCGTTCCATGGCCACACGGTTTATGCTGAATATTGCGCTGACGCCAAGGTCGTATGCGCTTTCTATACCATCCGCAATGTCCCCAACAACGGCTATTGTGGGTACGCCGCATTTGCTTGCCCTCCGCGCAACGCCTATAACAGTTTTTCCGCGCATGCTTTGCGGGTCTATGCGCCCTTCTCCCGTCAGTACAAGGTCCGCGCCTGCGAGTATTGATTCAAAATCTATAATGTCAAGCAGGCCGTCTATGCCCATTTGCAGCGGGCAGTTGAAAAAAGCCATCATGCCGAAGCCCATGCCGCCCGCTGCACCGGCGGAAGGCATCGACGCAAGCTTCGCTTTGCCGGATACTTCGGCAAGGTGCTTTAATCCAGCGTCGAGCCGCGCTATCATGGCCACATTTGCGCCCTTCTGCGGGCCGAATACGTTCGCGGCACCCGTTTCACCAAGCAGAGGATTGTCAACGTCGCACATGGCGGATATACTCACACCGCTAAGCGCCGAATCAAGCCCGCTGTAATCAATGCTTGCTATATCTTTAAGCGTTTTGCCTACGGGTATAAAGCTTTTGCCTGATTTATCATAAAATTTAATGCCTGCCGCAGCAGCCGCGCCGCAGCCGCCGTCGTTGGTTGCGCTGCCGCCAAGGCCGATTACTATGCGCTTTGCGCCGGAGCGGGCGGCGTTGCATATCAGCTCGCCAACGCCATAGGTCGTTGTGAGCTCCGGATTCTTTTTGCCGTATACCAGCGGAAGCCCCGCACATGCTGACATTTCTATTACAGCTGTACCGTCATCCGTTATGCCATATGAACTGCTAAGCTTTTCAAAATGCGGGCCGGTCACGGTAATCGCCTTTCGCTTGCCGCCGAGCGCGGAAAGAAACGCATCCACGCTGCCTTCTCCGCCGTCCGCAACGGGAACGGATATGATTTTTGCATCGCTGTCTATTCTTTCTATTGCGTGCTGCATAATTTCGCATATTTCGCGCGATGTCATGGTTCCTTTGAATGAATCCGGAACCAGAACGTATTTGGACATAAGCAAATCCCTCCTAAAACTATGTATATTATACCAAATAGCGGCTATACATACAAATCTGTCGTCATGTGAAGCGGACTATATTTTTCATGTATGGACAACGCGGCGGCAACGTGGTAACATATCGGTGGTAAAAAATAGGGCAGAGTAGGCTATCGTGCGTTAATCCCTTTTGAAAAAGGGTAGCAGTGCCGGCGGAACGGGGAGTTGTCCGCCGGACGAAAAACCGGAAAGGTTTGCGGTGCGGTGGTCGAATCCCGCTGCTGCATATTGGAATAAACCTGCTTCCTCTATGCGGTGATGTACGCTGAAAAAAGAGGAGGTATTTTTTATGCAGGCAAACAGGTTAACGAATCATCAAAAGATAGTGCGCCTTGTGGTGTGCGCAATGCTTACGGCACTCGGCGTGGTGCTGGGCGGGCTATTGAGTATACCGGCAATGCCGTTCGGATCATATACGCTTAAAATAGGCTTCGGCGTGCTGCCGGTTATAATCGCCGGCGTGCTTTACGGACCGGGATACGGGGCGATAGTCGGCGCGCTGTGCGATCTGCTTCAGGCGCTCATTTTCCCCAAGGGCGCATATATGCCGTGGTTCACGGTTGTGGGCGCTCTGTTTGGGCTAATACCCGGGCTGTTCTTCATTAAAAGGCAAACGCCCACGTTCCTTCGGATATTGCTTGCGGTTGCCGTTGGGCAAATCGTGGGCAGCGTTATATGCAATACGCTGCTTGTAATCTGGCTTTATGGTTCGCCATGGCAGATAGTTTATGCGCGCATAATAAACCAGGCTGTTATGATACCGCTGTATTCTGCGCTTGTGTATCTTTGCATGAAGGTGATAGCCAAAACGAAGATGGGCAAAGCGTTGGTTTAACGTTGGCAAAATATGGCTATACTCTGTATACAAAATATACGGAGGTATGGTATTATGTTAAGGCAAAGTAAAAGCGCGCTGGATGAGGAGATAGCATCCGCATTATATAAATGGCGAATGGCAGCCGCGTATTACGAAAGCGCAAAGGATGGCGACCTTATGGAATACGCCATATATGAGCTGGAGGCGGCAAAGCGCCGCTACACATATCTTCTCAGGCTAAAGCGAAACGGCGCGTGACCGGGGCCGACCCCGGGGAAAGGGGAAATATGAGCGTTATAATTGCTCTGCTGTTGGGATTCGGCATACTGTGGCTTGCATGCAAGGTGCTGAAAATATCGCTGAAGATATTCTGGAAACTGTTCGTTAATGCGCTTATAGGCGCGGCGATACTGCTTATAATCAATTTCTTCGGCACGGTAATAGGCATAAGCATCAGCATATCGTTCCTTTCGGCATTGATAGTTGGCATATTAGGTGTGCCGGGCGTTATAATACTGCTGCTGTTGCAGTTGTTCTAAAAGGCAAAATATAAGGAGACGGGCTTTTGATCCGTCTCCATTTTATATGTTACGGTGTTGCGAAGGATACCGCGTCCGGCGTGGCCGTAGGCTCCGGCGGGGGAGAATAGTCGCCTATGCGCAGCGTGTCTCCGCTCAGTATAGCCTGCCGCTCACCAAGGGCAAAGTATGCGCCGCCGCCCGGGGCAACGTGCAGCGCGGTATCATATATATATTCGCTTGCGTATGATGTCCAGCCGGAATCATCATGCATTATTCGGCCGCTCAGCTTTTCAGCCGAAGAATCGGCGGAATAGACCGCAAATTGAACGTATTCGGCATCTGTATTGAAATAACCGCCCAAAATATCGCCGTTGTCATAAGTGAATTCAAAGTTATAGCCGCCGTCCGCCGCGCTCATTGTGCCGCTGCCGGATTCGGAGCCGCTTATGGTTGCGGAGTATACACCACTTTGGGTGTAAGTCAGCCGGCCTATGCTTTGCGCCAATGTGGAAAGCACGCGGCTATGCGCCGAACACATTATGGACATTTCAAGTGCCTCGTTGCTTTCTATGCTGCCGAGCATATCGGCTATGGTCATAAGCGCAGGATCCGTTGCGGCGGAATAATCGTTGCAGAATGTCCAAAGTGGATTAAGCTCAAACGGAGTGGCTTCGGCTGTAGGCTCGGGCGTTTCACTTTGCTCTGCCGACGGGGAAGGGGAAGGTACGGCCGCGGCCGATGGCGAGGGCAAGGCACTATGTGCGGCTGTTGCTGCGGGAGATGGCGCGGGCGAGACAGTGCCTGATGCCGTGCAGGCGCAAAAAACAGCCGCAATAATCAATGCGGCTGAAAAAACACAGTATGCTTTTAATCTGTTTATGCTGCGCATCATTTCTCCTTTGTGCTTTCGCTGTCGTTATAACTTTCAAGCAGGGAAGCAATATCAAAATCTCCGCTTTCGATCATGGCTGCGTATTGATTTATGCCGCGGTATACGCCGAATGCGCATGCATCTTGATACGCTGCGCGGTTAAGGCGAATATCGTCCGCCTCGTTTGAAAGGCAGCCCATCTCGATAGCTATAACAGGTGAATCGGAATAATTGAAGCCGGTCTGGTCGCTCAGGCTTACTATGCCGAGCGGCTGAGCGCCGGTAAACGTACAAAACTCTTTTATAACAGCCGTGGCAAGCGCAAGGCTTTTTACATACATGCCGTTATCGGCAGGAACGGAGGCTTCCTTCACTTCGCGGGTGGTTATATCGTGGCTCATGCTCCTCGGCTTGGCGGGGGAAGAGAGCGTGTTGTTGAAAAGCATACCTTCGGACGGTATGAGTACCGTGCAGCCGGAGGTATTGGCATCCTGCGCGCTTTCGCAATGCAGCCTTATCCAGAAATCCACATTGGCTTCGTTCATTATTTCCGCGCGTTCGCTGTTGCTTATGGAAACATCCGCATCGGTACGGCTCATTATAACATTTGCGCCGCTAAGACGCAGAAGCCCTGCAAGCTTATTGGCTATTATCAAATTTATGGTGTGTTCGCCGATGCCGCTCTTTACGCCAACGGAACCGGAGGATTGCCTGACCTTTGAAAGGGGAGAGCCGGGCGCGATGGGTTCAAGTTCATCGTCCGCAATAAGCTGATGACCGGGGTCTATGCCGATCGTAAGGCCGCTTAAATCATCGGAAGAAAAATCGTATTCTTCCATGGCCTCATCCATATCAAAGCGTATACCTACGCCATATTCGCTGCTTACGGAAGCGGAGAGCATGTCCTTAAGCTTGGTGGTCATGTCGGAGCCTATGCCGCTGAAATACGCGTTATCTGCATGGCCATAGTAATCCACGCCTACGCCGGCAGCGTACTCGGTTTCGCTTTCCACATCGGGAACGGAGGGAAGCGTATCATCGCTTTTATCGTTAGGCGCGGCAAGGCATAATGCGCTCGTAAACATGAACGCAAGCGCAAGCCCCGCAGCCACCAGCTGCTTTACCATACGGCTTAACATAAACGGCACACATCTCCTTTCCCAAACATCAATATGGGCAGCACACAACTGCCCATATATGAATTTTACCATTTTGTCGGCATTTTGCAATATTTTTGTAATGCTCTAAATGTTAATTTTGTATGTCCACGCGCGTGAAGGCAAGTTTATCATCGATAACTTCCATCTTCACCGTGTCGCCTATTGTTATTTTGCCTGAAAGTATCTCCTCGCTCAGCGCATCCTCCACCCGCTGCTGTATTGCGCGGCGCAGCGGGCGCGCGCCGTATTCGGGATCGAACCCTTCGCTGCTTATAAGCCGCGCCGCGTCATCGGTGACTATCAGTTCAATATTTCGCTCCTTCAGCCGCGCCGCAACGCTCTTCAGCATCAGCTTGGCTATGGCAAGCGTCTGCTCCTGCTCAAGCGGGGCAAACAAAACGATTTCATCCACCCTGTTCAAAAACTCCGGCTTGAATGTGCGCTTCAGCTCGTTCATCATGGTTTCGCGCGTGCGCTCGGCCTGCATGGCCTTTCTGTCCGCGCCGAAGCCGAGCACGCTTGCCTTGGCTGCGCTTTGCGCGCCGGCGTTGCTGGTCATTATTATTACCGTGTTTCTGAAATCCACGCTCCTGCCGCCTGAATCGGTCAGCCTGCCGTCCTCAAGCACCTGAAGCAGTATGTTGAAAACATCAGCATGCGCCTTTTCGATTTCGTCAAAAAGTATTACGCAGTACGGCTTGCGCCTTACGCGCTCGGTAAGCTGACCGCCTTCGCCGTATCCAACGTAGCCCGGCGGGGAACCGATAAGCTTGCTTACGCTGTGCGGTTCCATATATTCGCTCATGTCCAGCCGTATCATTGCGGATTCGTCGCTGAACAGTGCCGATGAAAGCGCGCGTGCCAGCTCCGTTTTGCCAACGCCCGTAGGCCCTAAGAATATGAAGGAACCTATCGGGCGGGAGGGGTCCTTCAAACCCGCCCTTGCGCGGCGTATTGCGCGGGAAACGGCGCTTACCGCCTCGTCCTGGCCTATTATACGCTCGTGCAGGCGCTGCTCAAGGTGCAGCAGTTTGTCCGTTTCGCTCTGGCTCAGTTCGCTTACGGGTATGCCCGTCCATGCATTAACAACTTCTGCAATATCTTCCGCCGTAACGGTGCAGCGGTTATCCTCGCGCTCCTTTTCCCAGTCAGCTTTTATCGATTCCATGCTCGCACGCAGTTCCATCTCCTCGTCGCGCACGGCGGCGGCCGTTTCGTAATCCTGCCGGCTTACGGCTTCCTCTTTTTGCTTCAGCAGCGTTTCAAGCTTTGCCCTCAGCTTTTTCATGTCCGGCGGGGCGTTATATACCCTAAGCCTTACGCGGCTTGCGGCCTCGTCCATCAGATCTATCGCTTTATCGGGCAGAAATCTGTCGGATATATAACGCCAGCTAAGCTCCACCGCCGCATGCACGGCTTCGTCCGTTATGTGCGCCTTGTGATGCGCTTCATAGCGTTCCCTAAGCCCAAGCAGTATCTCCTCGGCTTCCTCTTTGGAAGGTTCGCCAACGGTTACGGGCTGGAATCGCCGCGCAAGCGCCGCGTCTTTTTCAATATGCTTGCGGTATTCGTCCAGGCTTGTTGCGCCTATTATCTGTATCTCACCGCGGGCAAGCGCTGGCTTTAATATGTTCGCCGCATCCACGCTGCCTTCGCTTGCGCCCGCACCTACTATCGTGTGCAGTTCGTCTATGAACAGTATCGTATGCGCGTCCGCACGGAGTTCGGCTATGGCGTTGTTTATGCGTTCCTCAAATTCGCCGCGGTATTTTGTGCCGGCTATCATGCTGGCAAGGTCAAGCGTAACTATGCGCTTGTCCCTGAGCAGCTCCGGTATTTTGCCGGAGGCTATCTTTTGCGCAAGGCCTTCTATTATGGCGCTTTTACCTACGCCCGGGTCGCCTATCAGCACGGGGTTATTCTTCGTGCGGCGGGAAAGTATTTGTATAACGCGCTCTATTTCCTTTTCGCGCCCTATGAGCGGGTCAAGCTCTCCGTCCCGCGCAAGGCCGGTAAGGTCGCGCCCGTATTGATCCAGCACCGGCGTGCCGCTGCTTTCGTTGGTAACGCCAGCGCCTTGCGCGCCCTGTTCGCTTTGGCCGGAAAGGAAAGCCCTAAGCGTTGCTATATCCGCGCCAAGGTCTTCAAGTATCCTTACGGCGACGGAATCACGCTCACGGAGTATTGCAAGCAATATATGCTCGGTTGAAATATAGCTTGCTTTCATTGCCTTAGCCTCGTACAGGCTTAGCTCAAGTATCTTTTTTGTGCGCGGGGTATAGCCGAAGCTATCTGTAAAATGATAGTCTCCCGGGCCGACAAGCTGCTCGCTGCGTTCAAGCACGCCGTCCGCCGTGATGCTGAACGCCGCAAGCGCGCGTGCTGCCGCGCCTTCGCCTTCGTTTATAAGTCCCAGCAGGAGATGCTCGCTGCCAACATAGTTATGTCCCATGCTGCGCGCCGCATCCTGCGCCAATGCCAGCGCCTTTTTTGCGCCTTCGCTGCATCTATCGGAAAAAGCCATTATATCAGCTCCTTTATGCCTTAAATGTGCCGGATATTATTCCGACCCAAGCTTATTTTAGACTAAAACGCCATCTCTATCAATCATATAATATTAAATTGTGGTGAAAGTTGTATGTCTGTGGTATTATTTATATATATGCGCTTTGTCCATGCGCGCGCATATGACATATTATGTATGTAAGGAGGGGCGCATAAGCGCCCGCCTATACTACGAAACGGAAGTGAAACCATGATATATTTAGACAACAGCGCAACAACGCGCACGCTGGACATAGCTGCGGATACCGCGGCACAATATATGAAGGCGGACTTTTTCAACCCCGCGGCTGCATATTCGGCAGCGGTAGAGGTGGAAAGGAACATTAATTCTGCCAGGGCAAGGCTGGCTAATGCCATACATGCCCAAAGCGATGAGATAATATACACCTCCGGCGGAACGGAGAGCAACAACATGGCCATATTCGGCGCACTCAGGGCGCGGCGCGGCGGCGGGCGGATAATAGTCGGCGCTACCGAGCATCCGTCTGTATACGAGGCGGCGATGAGCATGAAAGGGCCGTATGTTATAAACGAAGCCCGCGTGGATAAAACCGGCGCATACGACGTGAACATGCTTGCGCAGAGCATAGCCAACGACGTTGCGTTCGTATCCGTTATGCAGGTAAATAACGAAACCGGCGCGATAAACGACATACCCGCGATATATAAGGCAGTTAAGCAGCGCGCGCCAATGGCGATAATGCACGTTGACGGAGTGCAGGGATTTTTGAAGGTGCCGTTTGACGCGTGGTATTGCGACATGTATTCTATAAGCGGACATAAATTCCATGCTCCCAAGGGCGTGGGTGCGCTTTACGTTAAGCGCGGCACGCGCTTCGCGGGCGGCCAAATAGGCGGCGGGCAGGAGCGCAATCTGCGTTCCGGCACAACGAACACCCCGGGCATAATGGGCATGGACGCGGCGATAGGATACTATACCGAAAACATAGACGATATCCGCCAAAGGCTGATGAACATGAAGCTTAGGCTGGCAAGCAACCTGACGAGCATAAGCGATACGTTTATAAACGGCCCCGCGCCCGAACTTGGCGCGCCGCATATATTGAACGTATCCTTCCTTGGCGTGAGGGGAGAGGTGCTGCTGCACGCGCTGGAGGAAAAGGGGATATATGTTTCCACGGGTTCCGCCTGCTCCGCGCACAAAAAGGGCAAAAACCGCATACTCAACGCCATGGGCGTTGTGGGGGACAGGCAGGAAGGTGCGATACGCTTCAGCCTGAGCATGTTCAACACCATTGAGGAAATGGACATTGCGGCCGAAGAAATAGCCGCGCAGCTCGCTTTCCTAAGAAGGTTCAAAAGAAGATAAAACCGATGCAATGCATCCGGCGGGAGCATATCCCGCCGGGATATACAAACGAAACATCTTATTTGATATACGGAGGATGAAAATTGGAACAGGTATTGCTTATTCGTTACGACGAAATTCACCTTAAGGGGCTGAACAGGCCGTTTTTTGAGCGCAAGCTGATAGAAGGCATAAAGCATTCGCTCAGCGGACTTAATGCGACTGTACATAAGGAACAAGGCCGGATATTCGTTTACGGCATAGCGGCGGAGGACAGGGACGAGGCAGTAGACAGGCTGACCCGCGTGTTCGGCGTGCATTCGATAAGCCCCGCCGTTGGCGTTGAAAAGGACTGGAACACGATAGTTGCAGCCGCGCGGGACATAACCGAAAAGGCGATCGGCAGCCGCGAAAAAGCAACGTTCAAATGCTTCTGCCGCCGTTCGGATAAGGGCTTTTTCATGAACTCGGAAGAGATAAACCGCGAACTGGGCCACGAAATGCTTGAAAATTTCCCAAACCTCAGCGTTGATATAAGGGAACCGGAAATAAAGCTTTGTGTGGAAATAAGGGAAATGGCGTTCATATATGCTCAGGAGATAATGGGCGCTGGCGGAATGCCAACAGGTACGGCCGGACTTGCTACGCTGCTCATATCCGGCGGTATAGACAGCCCCGTTGCGGGATATATGATGGCGAGGCGCGGGCTTGAGCTGACAGCCGTGCATTTTTACAGCTATCCTTACACCAGCGAACGCGCGCGGGACAAGGTGGTTGACCTTGCCAAGATAGTTTCGCGTTACAGCGGACCTATCAAGCTGCACCTTGTGCCGTTTACCGAAATACAGCTTGCCATATACGAAAAATGCCCGCCAAAGGAGACAACGGTGCTCATGCGCAGGCTTATGATGAAAATAGCCCAGCTTTGGGCGGAAAAGGACGGCGCCCGCGCCCTTATTACCGGCGAAGCGCTGGGCCAGGTGGCAAGCCAAACGCTCGAAAGCCTGTGCGTAACGGATGACGCGGTCACCATGCCGGTATTCCGCCCGCTGATAGGCTTCGATAAAAACGATATAGTCGCCATCGCAAAGAAGATAGATACTTTCAATACGTCCATACTTCCGTATGAGGATTGCTGCACGGTGTTCGTACCCCAGCATCCGGTAACCAAGCCGGAGGTGCAGAAGATGCGCGAAAGCGAGGCGCTTGTTGATTTCAGCGAAATGATACAGCGCGCGATAGAAAATACGGAAACCGTAACGGCGATATAATGGCTCCGCGCGGCATAAAAACGGCGGCGCTGGCGCTGATGGCGGCAATGATGATTACGCTGATTTGCGCATGCGCGGCTGACGGCCCAACATGGGATGCGATAACGCCGGACGAAACTCCGGCGGCGACCGCCGCGCCGGCGAACCCCAATGAAGAAAGGATGTATGACCGGCTGGAGCTGATGCGGCATGAGGAGCTGGTGGACGAGCAAAGCGTTATGATATGCCCTGCCGTTGCGGATGATGAATACGGCTATTTATCAACGCTTATCGCCATCCGTGTGCGCTCAAGAATAAGGAGCTATGACTATGCCGTATCCACTTCATTCAGAATAAAGTGCAATTCCAACGGCGTGCTTTCAATGCTGATAGGCTTTTACGATATGGAAACGGACGAGCTTATCGATAAGCTGCCGATAACCTATGACCTGGCGCTCGGAAGGGAGATACAGATACAGGATTGCTTTGAAGAAGGGGACGGCGCATGGCGGAGTGTACTCAGTGCCCGCGTGCAATCCGCAGCGGAAGGGCAGCATATGACCCTTTTGAGCGATATTTTGCCCATAGAGGACGGCAGACCGTTTTATTTAACCGGAGCGGGCATAACAGTAATGTATCGCCCGTATGAAATAACAACGGGGCTTGACCCGTGGCCGGAGCTTTCAATATCGTTGCCTGATTTGAAACGATGGCTAAAGGATGGCGGAGCGGCGGACAGACTGCTTAATACGGAGGATACGGAAACGGAAGCGCCGTGGAACGAATACGGCGCGGATACCGAAGAAATGAACGGAGATTTATCGGCGTAAAACATACGCAGCTTATACGGAGGTGGAATAGAAATGCGATGTTCATGCAGGGTATGCGGAACATATATGGTGCAGGTGGAGCACGGGCTGCAAAGCGGCTGTAAATGCCCGGATTGCGGCAATGAATGCCACGACTGCATGGGAAGCGCACAGCCGCCGATGAGCGTTGAACAGCTGAGAGAAAGGCTGGAGTTCATGGCGCTTACGGGGCAGCTTGAAGGCGACGGAGAGGAAGAATACGGCCGCAGTTACGCGGACGGTAAATACGATCAATAGATATGCAAAAGGAGAAGAGCATGTATTTATATAATTCGGAAACGCACAAAAAAGAAGAGTTCATACCCAACGATCCAAGCCTGGTAAAGATGTATACCTGCGGACCTACGGTGTATCATTATGCACACATAGGCAACCTACGCAGCTATATAATGGAGGATGTGCTTGAAAAGTATCTGCGCTATATCGGATATCCCGTAAAGCGCGTTATGAACATAACGGACGTTGGTCATCTTACAAGCGACGCTGACGAAGGCGATGATAAGATGCTCAAGGGCGCAAAGCGCGAGCATAAAACGGTTATGGAAATAGCCAAGTTCTACACGGACGCATTTTTTGATGACTGCAGAAAGCTGAACATAAAAAGGCCGGATGTTGTGCAGCCCGCCACGGGATGCATAGATGAATATATAAAGATAATAACCAAGCTTATCAATACGGGCTATGCGTATTTCAGCAACGGCAACGTGTATTTCGATACTTCAAAGCTGGATAAATACTATATATTCAATGAGCATAAGGAAGAGGATCTTGCCGTTGGCGTGCGCGAAGGCGTGGAGGAGGACACCAACAAGCGCAATAAGAATGACTTTGTGCTTTGGTTTACCAAATCCAAGTTTGAGGATCAGGCGCTCAAGTGGGATTCCCCGTGGGGAACGGGCTACCCCGGCTGGCATATAGAATGCACTGGTATATCGCTCAAATACCTTGGCGAAAACCTTGACATACATTGCGGCGGTATAGACAATGCTTTCCCGCACCACACCAACGAAATAGCGCAGTCCGAAAGCTACATTGGTCATCCTTGGTGCAAATACTGGATGCACGTTATGCATCTGAATACCGCAAGCGGAAAAATGTCCAAATCAAAGGGAGAGTTCCTTACCGTATCCCTACTTGAAGAAAAGGGCTACGATCCGCTGTGCTATCGCCTGTTCTGCCTGCAGAGCCATTACAGGCGCAATCTTGTGTTTACATGGGAAAACCTTGATAACGCTGCGGGAACATACCAAAAGCTTATTGCAAAGGTAGCGGCGCTGAAGAACGACGGCGGCGAAATAGATAACGAGGCCGTTGCGGCACTGAGGGAAAGGTTCAACGCTGCCCTTGGTAACGACCTTAATACGTCCCTTGCCGTTACCGCGCTTTACGATGTGCTTAAATATAAGACCAATGATGCCACGAAGCTGTTCTTGCTGGATGATTTTGACAAGGTGCTGAGCCTTGACCTTATAAAGAAGGCTGATGAGGTACGCAAGCGCGCCGCGGCGGCTGCAAAGCCCACGGCCGGCGTATACAGCATTTTGGCTGAGGATGGCAGCGAGGACGCCGAAGTGACGGCGAAGATACAGGCGCGTTACGAAGCGAAGAAGGCGAAGAACTTTGCCGAGGCCGACCGCATACGCGATGAGCTTAAAGCGCAGGGCATAGAGATAACGGATATACCCGGCGGCGCAAGATGGAAGCGCATATGAAATGAATTGAAATATCCCCCGTGCCGATAGTGGCTCGGGGGATATCTTTTGCCGCGCAAGGCGGCGCTGATCCTAATTTCAGAAACCGGTCTGCTGCCTGAGCGTATCCATATCCTGCTTGGCGGTTGTGATGTCGCTTTGCGGGGCCTGCTTGGTTTTGTAGAAGCCGCGCTGATTCATCTGCTCGAATATGGCAAGCTGATCCGCGGAGCATTCAACAAGGTTGTTCGCAAGCAAACCTCTCAAGTTTGCGCAGGAGGATTCGCTTATGTCGCTGGCGTATTCTTTTACCAGCTGTTTTTCGCTTGAAAGGAGATCACTCAAAATCTCCTGTTCACTCATGTTGGGGCGGGAATTAAACGTGCTGTTCATGCGTGGTTCCTCCTTCTTAGCTATGGCTGCGCAGATAGTTGTCCAGCGAGTCGAAATGCTGCTTGTGGTGCTGCGCTGCGCGGTTGGCTATGTCTTTAAGCGTTTGATCGCTTAGCCATTCGGAGCATACGCGGCACTTTTTATAAGCAAGCGCTTCGTGGTGCATCTGGTCCTGGATTATGCCCAGGTTTTTCGTGTCCATCCCCGCGCCCTGTGCCTGGGGATTGCCGTTTTGGTCAAGGGTCATGTTTTTTCCTCCTGAATCAAGATCTTTTTTGCCGAATGACGGCGGCAATTTTTACTGTGCTGCGAATCATTGGGCAAGTTTAGTATTGCTAAAATGCCGTTTGCTTATTATGATTAAAGGTAGCAATACGGCCACGATAAGGCGGCGGAGGAATTTTTTATGAAGAAAAACAGGCTTGCAAGCTCGCCCATGGATGCGGCGCTTGATTACCTTTCAGACAGGGCGCGCACCGTGCGCGAGGTTGAGGAAAAGCTTGATTCGCTAAACTATGGCGAATACGAAGTGAATCAGGTTATAAGCAGGCTGATAGAGCTGAAATATCTTGACGATGAGAAATATGCGGCGGATTTCATCGCGACCCGCCTTGCTACAAAGCCAATAAGCAGAAAAAAGCTTTGGACGCAGCTATATGCGCATAAGCTTTCAAAGGATGTTATAAACGCCGCGCTTGAAGCTGTAACGCCCGAGACGGAGCAGGAAAATGCGCTCACTGTGGCGAAGAAGTTCAATGCGCAGTTCGCCGCGCTTGAAGAACACGAGCGTAAGCAGCGCGTTACGCGCCGGCTTATGGGCCGCGGCTTTGGATACGACGCGGCAAAGTGCGCGCTGGAAACGATATTCGACAATGCCGATGATGTGGACTTCTCCTGCGCGGATGATGAGGACGGCGAATAACAAAAAATGGAACAGCTAACGTTTGAAAAGATAAAGGCGCTGATTGGCGAAAGAAAGCCGACCGCAAATAAGGGGGATAACGGCCGCGCGCTTATAATCGCGGGCAGCGAACTGATGAGCGGGGCTGCGCTCATGTGCGCGGCGGCAGCGCTGCGCGCGGGCGTAGGCACGCTGAAGGCCGTTGTGCCAAACGGGGCGCGGCAGGCGTTTTACAGCGTGCCTGAATGCATGTGCATTGCGTTCGGCGGCGAGAAATGGAATGAGCTTGACGAAAACTTCATCGCGCCGTATATTGCCGAAGCGAACGCATTGTGCATAGGCCCCGGCATGGGTAAGGATAACGGGGTTGAAAACACGGTGCGGCTTGCGCTTGCGGCAAAAAAGCCGATCGTGATAGATGCGGATGGGCTGAATGCGCTTTCCCACATAGAGAGTATTGTAAATGTGCTGCACGATAAGGCTGTGCTTACGCCGCACATAGGCGAAATGGCGCGGCTTACGGGGCTTAGCACGGCATACATAAAAGAAAATCAGGCGGAAGTGGCCGCAAAGTATGCCAAACAATGGGGCTGCACGGTGCTGCTGAAATCATACCGAAGCGTTATAGCCTGCCATGATGGGCAAATCGCGCTGAACACAAACGGCAACAGCGGCCTTGCAAAGGGCGGCAGCGGAGATGTGCTCAGCGGCATAACGCTTGCCATGCTGAGCCAAGGGCTGGATACGTTCGCTGCGGCCTGCGCGGGCGCGTATACGCTGGGGGCAAGCGCGGAAGAGGCGATGGCGCTGCTGAAGGAACGCATGCTTATGGCGCGGGACGTGACGGACGCGGTGAAACAAACGGTAAACAAATTGTTTGAATAAACAAGCTAAAATTAAGGAGGATAAGTAAAATGCTTGTATTGAAAAACGGGAACGTGATGACTATGGCAGGCCCGGCGTTCGTGGGTGACGTGGCTATAGAAAACGGCAAAATAGTCGCCGTGGGCCAGAGCCTTTCGTACAGCGATGCGGAAGTGCGCGACGTTACAGGCATGACCGTTATGCCCGGCATAGTTGATCCGCATTGCCACATAGGCATGTGGGAGGACGCGATGGGCTTTGAAGGCGCGGACGGGAATGAATGCACCAACCCCATAACTCCCGAGCTTAGGGCGATAGATGCCATAAATCCATACGATCGCTGCTTTGAGGAAGCGGCTGCGGGCGGCGTGACCACCTGCGTGACAGGCCCCGGCAGCGCAAATGTTATAGGCGGACAGTTCGTGGCGATAAAGACATATGGCGACAGTGTAGAGGATATGGTACTGCGCTTTCCCGTGGCCGTAAAGGCAGCCTTTGGCGAAAACCCCAAGCGGGTATATAATGGGAAGAACCAGACACCGTCTACCAGAATGGCTACAGCCGCCCTTATGCGCAAGGCGCTTGTTGAGGCGCAGGAATACAACGAAAAGCTTGAAAAGGGCAAGGCAGATCCCGAAAAGATGCCCGAAAGGAATCTTGGCAAGGAGATACTGGCGCGCGTGATACGCCGCGAACTGCCCATGAAGATACATGCGCACCGTGCGGATGATATACTTACCGCTATACGCATATGCCGCGAATTTAAGCTGCGCTACACGCTTGACCATTGCACGGAAGGATATCTTATAACCGATAAGCTTAAAGAGGCGCTCGGTGAGGACTGCGAAGGCATAATAGTTGGGCCGCTTCTTACCGACCGCAGCAAGATAGAGCTGAAGAACCTTTCCTTCAAGGCGCCTAAGGTGCTGGAGCAGGCGGGCATAGAATATGCAATGATGACAGATCACCCCGTTACACCGGAGCAGTATCTGCCAATATGCACGGCCGTTGCCGTGCGCGAAGGCGCAAGCGAGGAAGGCGCGCTCAAGGCCATAACCATAAATGCTGCCAAGATAACCGGCATAGCGGACAGGGTCGGCTCCATAGAAGTAGGCAAGGACGCGGACATAGCCGTGTTCAGCGGCCACCCGTTCGATTTCCGCTCCCGCTGCGTGCTTACGCTGGTAAACGGCAAAGTGGCGCATGAGGAACATTAACAAAGCCTATAGCAGCATAATAAAATAAAAATTGGGGCTGTAAGGGGTTGCTCTTTTGGCCCCAATAGCGTATTATTTGTAAAAAATTGGCCTCGGAGAGGATTTATGCTTGTAACTTGGTATGGTATAATGCTAAAATACTAAGGATAAGTCCTTATTGGAGGTTTATGTGCGCATAATCGCAGGCTCCTGCAAGGGGCGGCCTATACTCGCGCCGAAGGGAATGGATACCCGTCCTACACTAGATAGGGTGAAGGAATCGCTTTTCGGCATAATACAGTTTCAGATTTACGGTAAAACCGTGCTTGACCTTTTTGCAGGATCCGGCAATCTGGGGCTTGAAGCGCTCAGCCGCGGGGCAAGCTTTGCGGCGTTCAACGATATGTCCCGCGATGCGGTAAAGGTGATACGTGCAAACATTGAAAAGCTTGGCTTTGAGCAGAAGTCGGTCGTCATGAACGTAGACTTTGCCCAGGCCATACGCTCACTCTCGGCAAGGAGGTTTGATATCGTGTTCCTTGACCCGCCGTACAGGGCCGGGCTTATGGAAAAGGCGCTGAAGGAGCTTAGTACAGCGGGCATATTGAATGATGGCGCGATGGTAATAGCCGAGCATGATGCGCATATTGCGCCGGTGGATACGGGGGCGCTTGTGCTTTATGACAGGCGAATATACCGCGACACCGCGCTGTCCTTTTACAGGCTGGAAGGAGAAGAATGAAAAACGCTGTTTTTCCGGGAAGCTTCGATCCGTTTACGGTTGGGCATCTTGATATACTCAAGCGGGCATGCGAAATATTCGATCATGTTACCGTGTGCGTTATACCGAATCCCGCCAAGCATTATCTGTTCGGCGATGAGGAACGGGTCATGCTTATAAACCGCGTGATAGAGGCGGAGGGGATAAAGAACGCGGCGGCGGACAGCTTCAGCGGGCTTACCGTTGAATGTGCGCGTAAGCATGATGCAAGGTTTATGGTACGCGGGCTTCGCTCATATGACGATTATGAGTTTGAAACCAATATGGAGTACTTTAACAAGCGCCTTGCGCCGGAGGTGCAGACGGTGTATCTTGCGTGCGATGCGGCGCATGTGCATATAAGCTCAAGCGCGGTGCGCGAATTGATGAAATACGGTGCGGATATCGGCGCGCTGGTGCCGAATGAAATATCTGAATACATCCTTGGAAAGGTTGAGAAAAATGAGCAATAATATCCAGAATATGCAGATTTTTACCATTATAGGCCAGATAGAAGATATGGTTGAAAACAGCCCCCGTCCAAAAATAGGCGGAGCGAACAAGCGCGTGATAGACGTTGAAGAAATGATGGATCTGCTGGGCGATCTTAAGGTCACAATACCGGAGGATATCCGCAGGGCCAACAGCGTTATAGTCGATGCGCAGTCCATGATAGACAATGCTGACGAGCACGCAAGGGACGTTGTGAGCCAGGCTGAGACCGACGGCGAAAAGATTGTGGCCGACGCTAAGCAGAAGGCGGCGGATATAATAGAAAAGGCGCGCAGCGAATACGAAAGGCTTGTATCAGAGGACGAGATATATCAAGAAGCGCAGCGCAGAGCGAAGCTGCTTGCGCAGAAGGCGGAAGCAAACGCCGGCCTTGTATTTGAAAATGCTAAGTGCTATGCGGACGATGTTCTTAAGGATCTTGAAAACTTCCTTAATGAGTACCGTCAGCTTGTTGCTATAAATCGAAAGGACCTTGACGCAAGGAATACTGCAAACGCCAATAATCAGCCCTCTGCTGAGCCTGCAGCCGAAAACGAAAACGGCAATGCGAACGCGGCAGAGGAAGAAACCGTAGCCGAAGAGCCCAAGAAGCATACCCATACGGCCAAGATGAAGTCCAAGCCCATTGATGACGAGGAAGAGGACGAATACGAGGACGAGGAAGATGACGAAGAAGAAAAGGGCGGATTCTTTGGCAAACTGTTTGGAAAGAAAAAGAAGAATATCGACTTCGACGACGAAGAATAATTCGCATAAACGATGATAAACCGCGGCGCGAATAGCGCCGCTTATTTTTTTATAAGGAGATAAAGTACCATGGCAATGCTGCAAACGACCATACCCGAAGGGTACAAAACCAAGTTGAACCTTTATGACACGCAAAATGCTATTGCGCTGATAAAGGCCACGTTTCAGGAAGCGCTTTCGGGCGTGTTGAACCTCAAGCGCGTATCCGCACCGCTGTTCGTATATCCGGATACGGGTCTGAACGATAACCTTAACGGCGTGGAACGCCCTGTACGCTTTGATGCGCCCGCAACAGGGAGGGATGCAGAGGTTGTGCATTCGCTGGCAAAATGGAAGCGTTATGCGCTGAAGCGTTATGATTTTCATGAGGGACGCGGCCTTTACACGGACATGAACGCTATCCGCAGGGATGAAAGGCTGGATAATCTGCATTCAATATACGTTGACCAGTGGGACTGGGAAAAGGTGATAACCAGACAGGATAGGAACAGGGCGTATCTTGAGCGCACGGTACGTTCAATAGCGGAAGCGGTTGGCTATACGCTGGCCGTTGTGCAGGCGAAGTATCCTGTGCTTAATGCGCAGATGAACCGCGAAGTAACGTTCGTAACCAGCCAAGAGTTGCTGGATATGTATCCGGATAAGACTGCCAAGGAGCGAGAATACCTTTTTGCCAAGGAACACGGCACCATATTCGTTGAAAAAATAGGCGGTGTGCTTTCAAACGGCGAACCGCACGACGGCCGCGCACCCGACTACGACGATTGGGAACTCAACGGCGACATAATACTTTATAACAGCGTGCTGGACAGCGAATTTGAAATATCCAGCATGGGCATAAGGGTTGATGAGGAATCAATGAAAAAGCAGCTTGCTGCGGCGCATTGCGAGGAACGTGCGGAGCTGCCGTTCCATAAGGCGCTGCTCAACGGCGAACTGCCGCTCACTATAGGCGGAGGTATAGGCCAGTCCCGCCTTTGCATGTTCATGCTTGAAAAGGCGCACATCGGCGAAGTGCAGTCCTCCATATGGGATAAGCATACCATGGAAGAAGCGGAGAAAGCAGGAGTAATACTGCTCTAATCCCGCTCAATACCGGCGTTTTTCAGCCTTTCCAGCCTTGCTTTTGCGGCGCAGATAAGCATTACCGCTCCCATTGCCGCCATCGAGCAGGCAAGTATAGCAAGGGCGGAAAGGCTGTTTTGCCCTAATGTTTCCATTATTTCCGGCTCTGCGGTAACGCTTTGCGCACCATTGCAGCAGAGAGGGAACAACAGATACGCTATCAGCGCGGCAAGCATGCCCTGCGCCAGCTTGCATATCAGATACTTCTTTATATCTATACGCATGAATATCATACTCTGCGCCATTATGCAAAGCCCGCCGAAAGAGAACGCGAACGCGGCAAGCGCCGTGGCTTCCCGTAAGCTGAGCGCAGCATCAGCTATGCGGTTAGCGCCGGTCGCGGCTTCAACCGCGGCGCATATCATCACTTCAGCCGCCTGGCTGGCACCGCCGAGCAGCAGTATAAGCTGCTTGAGAGGCCAAGCAATTATGCTCAGAAGGCCGGTTATTTCCATCATGCGCATCAAAACGGAAAAGAATACTATCATGCCGCATATCGATATGAGCGAGGCTGTGGCTTCCGTAACGCTGGCGGCGAATAGCACGCCGGCGTTTACTTTCTCATCGCGTGCTTCAATGCGCGTAGGCATGGGTGTTGTTCTTAATGCTACTATAAAGAAAACAAGCATGGCTATAAGCTGTGCCGAAACTATCGGTATAGCGGCCTGAGGGCAGCGCAGCATGGATGAAGCAAACGCGCCTGTAATGAACATGGGACTGAGTGCATTGAGAGAGGCGGCCATTACTGTATTATCCTGAGTGCTGTCGCTGTATATTCCGGCACAAAGCCTTGCCCCGCCCGGCGCGCCGGAAATGAAGGAAAGCGCCATAAGCGCCGCCGGATTGCCAAGACTAATAAGCCCAAGCTTGCGCATAAGCCCCGTGCATACGAAAAACGGCAGCAGTGCAGGCATAACGCTGTTCTGCCACAGGGCAAAGCCGCTGCGTGCCGCTTCGGCTGCTTCGCCATTCAATGCTATAAGCGCGCCGCAAAGCAGCATGCATAATGAAAAGATTATTTTTCTGCTCATGCTATAATGTATGAGCATATGCGTGGGAGTATTTAGACAATTATAAACTTTCTTTTGAATTCACTTATTGCTTTGCCGTTTAACTGCGCGTTTTCGGCAGCAAAAATATCCTTTTCAAAGGCGGCTTTGGCACTTTGATTGAGCTTATCATAATCCGCACGGCAGGCAACGAGGGGGAGTGAGGCCTTTTTTGCCATTTCACCTATCAGCGGCAATGCTTCGCGGCGCGCGCCGAGCACGCGGATATACTCCGGCAGCGGATGACATGCATAGTCGCTTTTTGTTATGCCAAGCAGCGCGTTTATGCATATTCTGCGTATGCGGGAAAGCGTGTATCGCTTGCTCTTTATATTCATGGTAAGCCCGGCAAAGCCGCTGTTTTCGCGGCATGCGGCGTATATTGCGTTCTCAAGCCCTTCGGCAACGTCAGGCAGGGCGGCAATGCAGCTTGGGCTTAGCCTGCGCAGCGCGTATATAACGGCCTGAGACAGCGATTCAATGTTCATCATATTCAAATCAGCGACTGCGCTGTATACACTTTGAGGAACGGTGTGGCGTATGGCGCCGGCATTGCCGCCCAAAAGTGCTGTGCGGATTGCGGATGCGCTCATGCTGCCGCTTTCGGTTTTGGCAGAATCGTGCTGCGCACCCGTGCGCATTACGGCCATGGGAACAATGGGGGCATTCAGCTTGGCTATGGCGCTTATGTATTCAATGCCAAGTATGTTGTTCGCGCAGGAGAGAAGGCGGGCGTTCTCCTCGCCGAGCATTGCGCACAGCGCCGCAGAGCGCGCGGCGGGGAAGCTTTTGCCTGATGACAGGGCCGAGGCAAGCGCGGCTTTATATTCGGTGGACTCGGCTTTTAGCGAATTGGCCAATCGGCTCAGAATTGCAGCATCGCCGCATTCTGCGCCGAAGGAGAGCGAGTCGACTATTCCTGTGGAGCTGAGCAGGCTTACGCCGCCCACAGCGAACCTTTCCGCCTGAGCCATGGAGAACATGACCGGCAGCATCAGCACTATGTCCGCTCCGTTCTCGAGCGCCCATTTGGCGCGGATATACGGATCGTATGCCGCAATATCGCCGCGCTGCACAAACCAGCCGCTCATGGCAACTATAACGGGTCGGCCGCCGTTTTGCGCCTTTGTACGCTCAATATGAAAGCGGTGGCCGTTATGGAATGGATTGTATTCGGCAATTATGCCCGTGCAGCGCGTCATAACACATTGACTCCCAAGCGGTTTATTACCCGATTATATCATGCAATGTATGCTTTTTGAATAAAAAACGTCACAAATCCCAATAATGGCTATGATATAAGCAAAAAAGGTGCTATAATACATAATTGTGGCCTGAGGCCAGAAGTTATACGCTTTTTTTGAAAGGAGCAAACTAAAATGTCAGTGTTGGACAGCATTAAAGAGAAGGCTAAAGCGGACGTGAAGCACATTCTGCTTCCTGAAGGCAGCGAGGAGCGCACCGTTCAGGCCGCAAGGATAATTACCGATGAGAAGATCGCAAAGGTCACGCTGCTCGGCGATGAGGAAGAGATAAAGAAGGTTGCGGAGAAATTTAACGTATGCCTCTGCGGTATAGACATAATCAATCCTCTTACCGATCCCGATTTCGAGCATTATGCAAACGGCTTTTACGAGCTGCGCAAGGCCAAGGGCATGACCCCCGAAAAGGCCCGCGAAACCATAAAGAACACGCTGTTCTATGCCTGCATGATGATAAAGGAAGGCAAGGCGGACGGCATGGTTTCCGGCGCAATAAATACCACAGGCAACACCCTTAGGCCGGGCCTCCAAATAATAAAGATGGCCAAGGGCATCAACACCATTTCCAGCTGCTTCATAATGGAAATACCTAATAAAGAATACGGCGACAATGGCCTTATGCTGTTCGGCGACTGCGCCATAAACATCAACCCCAATCCCGATGAGCTGGCCTCCATAGCCATTGCCACCGCCAACACCGCAAAGACCCTGCTCGGCATGGACCCCAAGGTAGCCATGCTTTCATTCTCTACCAAGGGCAGCGCCAAGCACGAGAACGTAGACAAGGTCACTGCAGCGCTTGCCAAGGTGAAGGAACTCGCGCCCGATTTGGATGTTGACGGCGAACTTCAGGCGGATGCCGCCATGGTTCCCAAGGTTGCCGCGCTCAAGGCTCCCGGCAGCAAGGTTGCCGGCCATGCCAACGTGCTTATATTCCCCGATCTGCAGGCGGGCAACATCGGCTATAAGCTGGTGCAGCGTCTTGCCGGTGCCGAGGCCGTAGGCCCCGTGTCCCAGGGCTTCGCAAAGCCCATCAACGATCTGTCCCGCGGATGCAGCATTGCGGACATAGTTTCCGTGGTAGCTATAACCGCTGTTCAGGCGCAGGCTATTAAATAATATAAGGATGGAGATAAAAATGAAAGTTCTTGTTATAAACGCGGGAAGCTCTTCACTCAAATATCAGCTTATCAACGTTGACAACGGCGAAGTTATCGCTAAGGGCCTTTGCGAGCGCATCGGCATAGAAGGCTCCATGCTTACCTATAAGCCCGAAGGCAAGGGTAAGTTCGAGTTCAAGCAGGACATGAAGGATCATACCGACGCCATCCGCATGGTGCTGGATGCGCTGGTCGATCCAGAAATCGGCGTAGTGAAGAGCATGGACGAGATAGACGCCGTTGGCCATCGCCTTGTACACGGCGGCGAAAAGTTCAATAAGTCCGTCATAATCACTGATGAACTTATAAAAGAAATGGAAGTTCTCACTCCGCTGGCTCCGCTGCACAACCCCGCCAATTTGATGGGCGTGCGCGCCTGCCAGGCCATAATGCCCAACACCCCGATGGTAGGCGTGTTCGATACCGCTTTCCATCAGACCATGCCCCCTAAGGCATTCCTGTACGGCCTGCCCTATGAAGCATACAAGGAGCACATGGTTCGCCGTTACGGTTTCCACGGCACTTCCCATATGTATGTTTCTCAGCGCGCGCTGACCAAACTGGACATGCCCAAGGAAGACACCCGCATAATCACCTGCCATCTGGGCAATGGTTCCAGTATTTCTGCCATAAAGGGCGGCAAGTGCGTGGATACCTCCATGGGTCTTACTCCCCTTGAAGGCGTACCCATGGGCACCCGCTGCGGCGATATGGACCCCGCCATCGTTACCTACCTGATGGAAAGGCTGAACCTTGACAAGAAGGGCATAGACAATTACCTGAACAAGAAGAGCGGCGTACTTGGCATTTCCGGCGTATCAAGCGACTTCCGCGATTTGGAAGAGGCGGCCAACAACGGCAACGAGCGCGCTCAGCTTGCGCTTGACACCTTCTGCTACAAAGTAAAGAAGTACATCGGCGCATACGCTGCCGCCCTTGGCGGAGTCGACGCGATAGTATTCACCGCCGGCGTTGGCGAAAACGACCGCGGCGTGCGCGAAAAGGTTCTCAGCGGCCTTGAATATCTGGGCGTTGACGTTGATTTCGACTTCAACAATTCCTGCCCCCGCGGCGAGGAAGTTGAGATTTCCAAGCCCACCAGCCGCGTGAAGGTTTTCGTCATCCCGACCGACGAAGAGATGATGATCGCCCGCGATACGGCTGCTCTTACCGCCAAATAAGCAAAATACCCGCAAAAAACGGTGCTTTTGATACAAGATATTGTTGACAAACGATATCGCAACGGATAAAATAGATGAGGTTGACTTTTTATGAAGTTGAACGTGGCAACGGAGCTTAAGCTTCCCGGGCGCGAAGGGCATGCGGTTCTTTGCGAAAGAATAGAGGACATTGAGTATCCCGGCTGGTGGATTCGCTTTGCGGACGATGTAACGGTTGAGATAAATTATGTTTTCGACGGGAGCGGCTTTGAAACCTCAGGCAGCGTCAAAACGGCGCTGAAGGGCGAATGCGCCCGCTGTGCGAAGGAACTTACGGTTCCGTTTGCGCATGAGTTTGAGGAGCGGTTTGAAAAAAACGCGCCGGAAGACGGCGACGCCTATCCGTTCAGCGGAGAAGAGCTTGACCTAAGCGACCTTGTGCGCGACACCATTTTGCTGAACATGGAGAACTATGTTCTGTGCAAAGATGATTGCCGCGGACTGTGCCCGGTATGCGGGTGCGATTTGAATACAGTACAGTGTTCCTGTGAGCAGGAAGCGGAGGAGGATAATCCGTTCGCTAAGCTCAAGGCGCTGTTTAACGAGGATAAGGAGGTGTGACAAATGGCGGTCCCCAAGAGAAAAACATCCAAGGCGAGGCGTGATTCACGCAGGAGCAGCAACTGGAAGCTTTCCATCCCCGGCATCGTGGCTTGCCCGCAGTGCCATGAGCCCAAGCTGGCCCACAGGGTTTGCAAGAATTGCGGCTATTACGACGGCAAGCAGGTCGTCAAGGTTGAAGAAGCCAAATAATTTATTTGACCTTAAAGTAAATAGAGGATGCGTTTTACGTATCCTCTTTTTGCGTTATTCAGAAATATGTGATAGAATAGCATATATTTTTTATACGGAAGGATATTTGCAATTATATGATACGCATAGCGTTAGACGTTATGGGCGGGGATAATTGCCCCGGCGCGGCGGTGGAGGGCGCGGTAAGGGCCGCGGCAGCCAATCAGGATATAGCCATAACACTTGTGGGCAAAGAGCAGGCAATAAAGGATGAACTTGCTAAGCTGGGCGTAAACAGCGGCAGGATAACAATACTTGACGCGGCGGAGGAGATAGACTGCCATGAGCAGCCGACCGCCGCAATAAGAAAAAAAGAAGCATCCATGGTAAAGGCGCTGAACCTTGCAGCAAAAGGCGAGGTGGACGCAGTTGTGTCCTCCGGCAGCACGGGCGCGCTGCTTGCGGGTGCAACGCTTATAGTCAAGCGCATAAAGGGTGTTAAGCGTCCGGCACTTTCTCCGCTGTTGCCAACGGTTAAGGGCGGCTGGATAATGCTTATAGACTGCGGTGCAAATACGGACTGCAAGCCGCAGTATTTGCAGCAGTTCGGCGTGATGGCAAGCGCATATATGCAAAGCGTTATGGGCGTGGAGAACCCGCGTATATCGCTGCTGAACAATGGCGAGGAGGCTGAAAAGGGCTGCGAGCTGACCAAAGCGGCATATAAGCTGCTGAGTGCGGCGCCTATAAACTTTGCCGGAAATTGCGAGGCAAGGGAAGTGCTTTCAGGTGAATTTGATGCGCTGGTTTGCGACGGATTCGTCGGCAACGTGGTGCTTAAATATACCGAAGGGCTTGCAAGTTCAATGATGGCTATGCTCAAAACAGAGCTTACGGCCGATTTTAAGTCCAAAATCGGCGCGGCGCTTTCAATGGATGCATTCCGCCGCTTCAAAAAGAAGATGGATTATAAAGAAGTTGGCGGCGCGCCGCTGCTTGGCATAAACGGCTGCGTAATAAAGGCGCACGGCAGTTCCGATGCAAAGGCGTTCGCTTCGGCCATAAGGCAGGCGGAACTATTTGTGAAAGGTAATGTGAATCCCAAGATAGCCGAGGCCATTGCATCACTTCCGGATGAGGAATAAACGCATAATGCGGCGCGGTATATCATTTTGAAGGATTGACATATTATGCCGCTGGGGCTAAACTTAAATAATATAGCAGAGCATGAAAGGGGACGCTTAAAATGGAGTTTGAAAATGTACGCAAGAATATAGCAAGGCAGCTTGACATTCCCGAGGAGTCCATAACCATGGAATCCAGGCTTATTGAGGATCTCAAGGCCGACTCACTGGACGTTGTTGAGCTTATAATGGATCTGGAGCAGCAGTACGGTATTGAAATACCCGATGACGATCTGCCAAACATCCATACCGTTGGCGACATAGTGAACTACATCAACAAGAAATAAACCCATCTGGAAAGCATAGGGGCCGCCTGAACAATGCGGGCAGCCCCTTTTTTCCGCACAGGAGGAAAAATGGACGCGGATAGGCGAAAAAAGCTTGAATCGCTGGAAAGGCGCGTTGGATACAGCTTTAATGATAAAAGGCTGCTTGATATGGCGCTTACGCATACGTCCTACGTTAAAGGGGACGGCAGGGCAAGCGCGCATAACGAAAGGCTGGAGTTTTTGGGCGATGCGGTGCTGGAGCTTTGCGTAAGCGAGTATCTATATAACCGCTTTGCCGAATATAACGAGGGCGACATGACGCGGCTTAGGGCGCAGACGGTGTGCGAAGGTGCGCTTTATGACGTTGCAAAAAAGCTGGAACTGGGCAAATCGCTTCTGCTTGGGCGCGGGGAGGATCATTCCGGCGGCAGGGAGAAGCCGAGCATATTGAGCGACGCTGTGGAGGCGCTGATAGGCGCTTTGTACATTGACGGCGGCATGGATACGGCAAAGGACTTTATAATGGGCTTTATCGGCACGGCGGTGCAGAGCGCCGTAAGCGGCGGGCCGCATAAGGATTACAAGACCATGCTTCAGGAATATGTACAAAAGCGGCATATGGGTCAGATAGCATATGTGCTTACGGGCAGCAGCGGGCCGGACCATAATAAGGTTTTCAATATGGACGTTACGGTTGCGGGCGCGGTGGTAGGCAGCGGCGATGGCAAAACCAAGCAGGAAGCCGGCCAGCATGCGGCAAAGGCCGCGCTTGAGGAAATGGGCATTATTCCCCGGCCCGAAAGGAACGAAGATTGAGGCTGACCAAACTGGAAATGTACGGGTTCAAATCATTTGCCCGTAAAACAGAAATTGTATTTGACGACGGTATAACGGCCATTATAGGCCCCAACGGCAGCGGCAAAAGCAATATTGCGGATGCCGTACGCTGGGTGCTGGGCGAGCAAAGCGCAAAGGCGCTGCGCGGCGAAAAGATGGAGGACGTTATATTCAACGGGACAGAGGCGAAAAAGCCGCTTTCTTACGGCGAAGTATCGCTCACGTTTGATAACTACGACCATGAATTGGCAACCGATTTTAACGAAGTATGCGTTACGCGCCGCATATATAGGAGCGGAGAAAGCGAATACTTTATTAACCGTTCCTCCTGCCGTAGAAAGGACATAGCGGAGCTTTTTCGGGACACCGGCGTTGGCCGCGAAGGCTATTCCATAATTGGTCAGGGACGCGTGGAGCAGATATTGTCCGCAAAGTCGGCGGACAGGCGCAGCGCTTTTGAAGAAGCGGCGGGCGTTATGAAGTTCCGTGTGCGCAAGGAAGAAGCCGCGCGGAAGCTTGAAAACACCAAGGTCAACATGGACAGGCTCAGCGATATCATAAAAGAACTTGAGGACCGCGTGGGCCCGCTGGAAGAACAGAGCGCCGCGGCGAGAGAATATCTTAAACTGCGCGATGAACTGAAAGAAATAGAGATAAACGTATTCCTTTATCAATACGATAAGCTTAACGAACGCATAAACACTCTGAAAGAAGCAATAGAATCCGCAGGGGAAGAGATAAATCAAAAAGAGGAAATAGAGGCCGCCATTGCGGCGAACTGTGCGCAGGAAGAAGAACTTGAGCGCGCACTGAACACGTCCATAAGTCAGGTACAGGCTGAATTGCTTAAAATGACTACGGGCGTTGAAGGCCACGCGGGCGAATCAAAGGTGCTCAGCGAGCGTATGGAGGCGTTCATGCGCGAAAAGGAGCAGCGGCAGAACCAGCTTGATAATAACGAAAAAAGATACGATGAGCTAGCCGGACAAATAGATGAAAGCCGAAGGAAAGCTGAAGAAAGCGAAGCCGAGCTTTCCGCAAAGCGTACAGAGGCCGCCCAAGCGGCGGAAGAGCTGAATCAACTGAGCGCACAGGCGGAGAAGAAGGAAGAAAGCTTGGAAGAACAAAAGGCCGCGCTGATAGATGCGATGAACCGCATTGCCGATGCGAGGATACTTATATCCCGCTTTGAAACCATGCGCCAAGGCCTTGTGGCTCAGGCGGAAAACATGGCGCGCAACAGGGCGCGGGCCGAAGAAAAGCGAACCGAGCTGAAGGAAGAATACGCCCGGGCGGAAGCGGAGCACAATAAGCTGCTCAGCGAAAAAGAAGAGCGCAAAAGGCAGCGCGAGGCCGCGATACAAAGGCTGAACAACATAAACCAAAGCCTTAAACAGGCGCGGGAGGACGCACGCAGGGCGGAACAGCAGAGCGAAGCGGGAAAATCCAGACTGAAAGTGCTGGAGGAAATGAAACGCGCGCATGAAGGCTATTATGCAAGCGTAAAAAACCTGTTGCGGGACAGCGAACGGGATACTGCATTAAAGCACAGGATAGAAGGCGTTGTTGCGGAGCTGATAAGCGTACCCGGCGAATATGAAACGGCAATAGAAATGAGCCTTGGTCCGGCGCTGCAAAACATAGTAACGCCGGATGAAAACGACGCCAAGGCCGTTATTGAGCACCTCAGGCGCAAGGGCTACGGCAGGGCAACGTTTTTGCCGATATCCGCAATGCGCGCGAGAATGCTTGACCAGCGGGAGCTGAACTGCTGCCGCGTGAATGGGTTCATAGGCGTTGCAAGCGAGCTTGTAAGCTTTGATGAAAAATACAGGGGTATAATAGAAAACCTGCTGGGGAGAACCGTAATAGTAAGCGACCTTGACGCGGCAATTGCGATTAACCGCCAGGCGAGGGCTTCGTTCAGAATTGCCACGCTAAAGGGCGATATTGTCAACCCCGGCGGATCGATGACCGGCGGCAGCGTGCAGAAACGCGAATTCAGCATAATAGGCCGCGAGCGCGAGATAGAGGAGCTGACGAAGCGAACCGCGGCGCTGGACAGGGAGAAGGCGCAGCGGGAGGAAGAATACGCACGGCTTGAAGCTTCGCTCTCCGGCGCGCAGGACGCATTGGAGGAAGCGGGGGACGCGCTGCATGAAAAGGAGCTTGAAATAGCCACCCATGCCGAGAAGCTGGACATAATAGAAAAATATCTTTCGGAAGCTGAAGAAGCGCTTTCCGCCGCAGAGGAAGGCGAAAGCCAGATAAACGACGACATTGCCGGCATAGACGCGCGCTATAAGGCGGCGACGGAGGATAGATCCACGCTTGAGCAGAGCAATACCGCAACGCAGGCGGATATACGCGCCGCGCAGCAGGAACTTTCGTCGCTTAAAGCAAAGCTATCCGAATGTACGGAGCGTGAGGCGCAGTGCCGCATAGCGCTGGCAAGGAGCGAAAAGGAGGCCGCCGCGCTGAAAAACGAGCACGACAGGCTTGCAAAGGAAGAAAAAGCGCTTGCAGCGGCGATAGAGGAAGACAGGCGCGTGATTTCCGGCTTTGCGGGAAGGTTCATGGAACTGAGCGGCAAGCTGAAGGAAATAGAGGGCAGCATAAGCGAAGAACGTCAAGAGGTGGATAAGCTGACGGACAGGCTGCATACAATGGAAGAAGAACGCGCGAACCGGCTTAATACGATAGACGAATTGCGCCGGCGGCGCGAAAACGTTGCTGAAGAAGCAAAAGAACTTGGCGACAGGCTGCATAAAAACGAACTGGGCCTGAACAGGGCAGAGATGGAGCTGAAATCCTCGCAGGATAAAATGTGGGAAGATTATGAGCTTACATATGACAATGCCCTGCCGTACAGGCGGCAGATAGCCGTTACGGCTTCGCACATACGCATAGACGAACTGAAAAAGGCCATACGTGCTCTGGGCGATGTTAACATTGCCGCGATAGATGATTATAAGAGCGTTAAGGAGCGCTACGATGAAATGAGTGCGCAGTATGCCGACCTTACCGCGGCAAAGGCCGATCTAAGCCAGCTTATAGATGAACTGACGCGGACGATGGAAAACGAGTTCCGCAGGCAGTTTGAAAAAATACAGCAGAACTTTTCTGCAACGTTTGCTGAGCTTTTCGGCGGCGGCAAGGCGGAGCTTGTGCTCAGCGACAAGAACGACATTCTCAACTGCAATATAGATATTATTGCCCAGCCGCCCGGAAAGAAACTGCAGCTACTGAGCCTACTTTCGGGCGGGGAAAGGGCATTGACGGCTATCGCGCTGCTGTTTGCCATATTGAAGCTGAAGCCCACGGCGTTCTGCATACTGGACGAAATAGAGTCCGCGTTGGACGAAGTGAACGTAAGCACCGTGGCGCAGTATGTGCAGCGGTATTCAAAGGATACTCAGTTTATTATGATAACCCACCGCAAAGGCAGTATGGAAGTCTGTAATGCGCTTTACGGCGTGGCGATGGAGGAAAGGGGCATCTCCAAGGTGGTGTCCGCCAGATTCAACGGATAAGGAGGAACTATGGAAAAGAAGATGGGCTTTTTTGAAAAGCTGAAGAAAAGCCTGAGCAAGGCCGGGAACGGCATGCTTGGCGCGATATTTGCGGGCGGGGAGCGCGTGAATAACGAATTCTATGAAGAACTTGAGGAAGCCATGATAGTCGCCGACATGGGCATGGATACGGCTGAAAGGCTTATAGATGCGCTGAGGGACAGCCTTGACGAAAAGGGCATTAAGACCCGCACCGAAGCGCGGCAGGAACTTAGGCGCATAGTTGCGGACGAAATGCGGGCGGACAGCGAATTTGCCGCGGACAAGGGGCCTGCGGTTCTGCTGATAGTTGGCGTTAACGGCGTTGGTAAAACCACGTCCATAGGCAAGCTTGCGGCGTACTATATTTCCAAAGGCCGGCAGCCCATGATGGCCGCGGCGGATACGTTCCGCGCGGCGGCGGCGGAGCAGCTTACCGTTTGGGCGGAGCGCAGCGGGGTGCAGATAGTTAAGCACGGCGAAGGCGCGGATCCGGCAGCGGTGGTGTTCGATGCGGCGGCAAGTTTCAAGGCACGCAAGCGCGACATTTTGCTTTGCGACACGGCGGGCAGGCTGCATAACAAAAAGAACCTTATGAGTGAGCTTGAAAAGATACGCCGCGTGCTTGACAGGGAACTGCCGGGCGTGCCGGTGGAGGCGCTGCTTGTGCTGGACGCAACAACTGGGCAGAACGCCATAATTCAGGCGCGCGCATTTGGCGAAAGCACGGGACTTACCGGCGTTATAATAACCAAGCTTGACGGCACGGCAAAGGGTGGCATGGCCGTGGCCATAAAGAATGAGCTGGGATTGCCGGTACGCTTCATAGGCGTTGGTGAAGGGATAGACGATCTGAGACCGTTTGATGCGGACGCATTTGCGGAGGCGCTGATATAAAGTGAAACTGCTATTCAAACAGCGCTTTTTCTCCTGGTTCGATAGTTATGACATATACTATGAATCGGGCGAAACGGCATACGAGGTAAAGGGGCAGCTTTCGTGGGGCCATTGCCTGAAGATATTCGACCCAAGCGGCAATGAAGTTGGCACCGTCAAGGAAAGGGTTTTCACATTCCTACCTGCGTTTGAACTGTATGCAGGAAATGAATTCCTCGGTAGCATACGCAAGGAGTTTTCGCTCTTTACCCCGCGCTATAATATAGACTTCAACGGCTGGCACGTGGAAGGAAATTTCCTTGAATGGGACTATACCATAGTTAACACATACGGCACAACGGTAGCGACGGTATCCAAGGAACTGCTCAACTGGACGGATACATATGTACTGGATGTTGCAAACCCGAATGATGCGTTATATGTGCTGATGTTCGTGCTTGCGATAGACGCGGAAAAATGTTCGCGTAACTAAAAAGGAAATATAATACGGAGATGCAGGCAAAAATTGCTTGACATCTCCTTATTATTTGCTATAATAGCAAAGGTGTAAAGCTTGGAGCCTTTACAGGAGGTCTGAAGCATGGATAAGCGGCTTAGGCTCGGGCTGCTGCTGGATTGGTACGGCGCGCTGCTTACGGATAGGCAAAGGGCAACGCTGGAGCAGAGCCTGAACGAGGATTGCTCGCTGGCAGAAATTGCCGAAAGGGAAGGCGTTTCCCGCCAGGCCGTGCGGGATGCGATACTGCGCGGCGAAGATCAGCTGGAGCAATACGAAGCGAAGCTTGGCTTCCTTGCAAGGGACATGGCGCTGATAGCAAGCATAAACGAAATGCGCAGGAACAGCACGGACGAAGATATGCAAAAGGGTTTGGATGCCCTTATTGAAAGGATAGAGGGAAACAATGGCATTTGAAGGGCTTTCCTCAAAACTGCAAAACGTTTTCAAAAAGCTTGGCGGCAAGGGTAAGCTGAGCGAAAAAGAAGTGCGCGAGGCTATGCGCGAGGTAAAGCTTGCGCTGCTTGAGGCGGACGTTAACTTTGCCGTTGTAAAGAACTTTGTTAATAAGGTCACCGAAAGGGCGGTCGGGTCAGAGGTGCTTGAAAGCCTTACGCCGGCCCAGCAGGTGATAAAAATAGTAAATGAAGAACTTACCGCGCTTATGGGCGGAACGGGTTCCAAAATAGAGTTCGGTTCCAAAAGCCCCAGCGTGATACTGCTTGCGGGTCTTCAGGGCGCGGGTAAGACCACTATGGCGGGCAAACTTGCAGGTTATCTTTCCAAGCAATACGGCAAGTCGCCCATGCTTGTGGCGTGCGATATATATCGCCCCGCGGCAATAGACCAGCTGAAGGTCGTTGGCTCCAAGGTAGGGGTTCCGGTGTTTGAGCGCGGACAGGCGGACCCTGTGGAGACGGCAAAGCTTGGCGTCGAGGAAGCACGCAGGCAACTGAAGGATCTTGTTATAATCGATACCGCGGGCCGGTTGCATATAGACGAAGGCATGATGGACGAGATCGCCGCGATAAGGGATGCGGTTCAGCCGGCAGAAATACTGCTGACTATAGACGCGATGACCGGTCAGGACGCGGTGAACGTTGCAAAGGCCTTCAATGAAAAGCTGGAGCTTACAGGTGTTATAGTAACAAAGCTTGACGGCGACACAAGGGGCGGCGCGGCGCTGAGCGTTAAGGCCGTTACGGGCAAGCCCATCAAGTTCTCCGGTACAGGTGAAAAGCTTACGGATATTGAGCCGTTCCATCCGGACAGGATGGCCAGCCGAATACTCGGCATGGGCGACATGCTCACCCTTATCGAAAAGGCACAGAGCGCCTTTGACGAAAAGAAGGCTGTTGAGCTTGAAGCAAAGCTGAGAAACGATGAGTTCACGCTGGAGGATTTCCTTGACCAGTTTGAACAGATGAAGAGTATGGGCTCTATGCAGGACATAATGGGCATGATACCCGGCATGGACGCATCAAAGCTTGGCAACATAGAAATAGACGAAAAGCAGGTTGCGCGCACACAGGCGATAATAAAGAGCATGACGCCTAAGGAGCGCAGAAAGCCGGACATATTGAACGCCAGCCGCAGGCGCAGGATAGCGCGCGGCAGCGGAACCACCATTCAGGAGGTCAACCGGCTTATAAACCAGTTTGAAGCCACGCGCAAAATGATGCGCCAGTTTACCGGAAAAGGTAAAAAGGGCGGCAAGAAAGGCAAGCGCCGCTTCCCGTTCGGCTTCTAAAGGATGAACGATTACGGTAAAGCCGTTTTCGATATAAAAAGTGTAAACAACATATATTTCAGGAGGACACAACAATGCTTAAAATCAGACTTCGCCGCATGGGCGCCAAGAAGGCTCCTTTCTACCGTATAGTGGTTGCGGACAGCCGCGCTCCCCGCGACGGCGCTTTCGTTGAGGAAATCGGTTACTACAATCCCCTGACCGACCCCGCCGAAATAAAGGTGGACAACGAAAAGGCTCAGCAGTGGATAAAGAACGGCGCACAGCCCACCGATACTGTACGCGGCCTGCTCAAGAAGAGCGGAGCGATACAGTGACAGAGGAAGCGAACGGGAGGCAGTCCATGTCAGAACTGGTAAAGTTTATAGCGATGAGCTTAGTGGACAAGCCTGACGAGGTCAAGGTTGAAGAAAAAGAAGGCGACAAGGCTACCGTAATAGAACTTAGCGTCGCCGCAGAGGATATGGGCAAGGTGATAGGCAAACAGGGCCGCATAGCCCAGGCTATCCGCTGCGTGGTCAAGGCCGCCTCTGTCAAGGAAAACAAAAAATACATCGTAGAGATAGTCTAATATGGCTGCGCTGTGCGAATTTTTCAGAATAGGCCGCATTGTGCGGCCTCACGGCGTTCATGGGGCGGTAAAGCTTGAACCCATGTCTGATTCGCTGATGCGCTATAAAAGGCTTAGGGAAGCCTATATAGAGCGCAACGGTGTAAGGGAGCCTATAACCGTATCGGACGTTGGCGTGAAGGAAGACGCGGTATATATGAGTATATCATGCAGCGCTTCGCGTGATGATGCGGAGGCGCTTCGCGGAGCGTATATATGCGTGGACAGGGCGCATGCAATGAAGCTTCCCAAGGATACCTACTTTGTGGAGGATCTTATAGGCTGCAGAGTGAGTGACGATACCGGGCGCGAGCTTGGCACGCTTACGGACGTGTTTGAAACTGGCGCAAATGATGTATATGAAATATCGGGCGAAAAGAAGCTGCTTTTGCCTGCACTTAAGCGCGCGATAATTTCGACCGATGTTGAAAACCGGTGCATGGTGCTGGATTCTAAGGTGCTTGAGGAGGTTGGCCTGTTTGAGGATTGACATACTTACAACCTTTACCGAGATGTTCCCACCCGTATTGGGCGCAAGCATACTCGGCAGGGCTGCACAGAAGGGCATACTCGAATTCAACCTTTGCGATATACGGCAGTATTCCGAAAATAAGCACCATAATACGGACGATTATCCGTTCGGCGGAGGTGCGGGCATGGTAATGCTCGCTCAGCCCATCTATTCATGTCTGGACGCGGTAGATCCCGAGCATAAAGCAAGGAGGATACTGCTTTCCCCGCGCGGCAGAACGCTTTCGCCGGAGGTGGCGCGGGAATTGGCTAAGGAGGAGCATCTGCTTTTCCTCTGCGGGCATTACGAGGGCATAGACGAGCGCGTGAGCTGCGCCATGGATGAAGAACTTTCCATAGGGGACTATGTGCTTACGGGCGGCGAGCTTGCCGCAATGGTGGCAATAGACTGCATCGCCCGCTTTATACCCGGCGTATTGGGCAGCAGCGAATCGGCGGAGACGGAATCATTTTCAGACGGGCTGCTTGAATATCCGCAGTATACCCGCCCGGCTGAGTTTCGCGGCATGAAGGTGCCGGAAGTTTTGCTGAACGGTAACCATGCGCTGATAGAGCGCTGGCGGCGGGACAGGGCCATTGAACTTACGCTATCGCGCCGTCCGGAGCTGATGGAACACGTTGAACTCAACAAAAAGGACATAGCATTCATCCAGTCCATAAAAAAGGATGAAAAAGCAAGATAAACGGGCAAAAAATGGCTTGCATTGCAAGTGCGGCTGTGTTATAATGCCCTTTGTGACAAACGGGCGGTCCAATGTGGGTGTAATGGCCTATACGAACGTCTAAGGAAGGAGAAATAAAAATGGCAGACATCATCAGGGAACTTGAAAAGGAGCAGCTTCGTACAGACCTGCCCAAGCTGGAAGTGGGCGATACCGTCCGCGTATTCGTAAAGGTCATAGAAGGCTCCCGCGAGAGGCTTCAGAACTTCGAAGGCGTCGTTATTAAGATTCAGGGCGGCGGCATTCGCAAGTCCTTCACCGTCCGCAGGATATCCTACGGTATCGGCGTAGAGAGGACCTTCCCCTACAACAGCCCCCGCATCGGCCGCATCGAAGTGCTGCGCCATGGCCAGGTTCGCCGCGCCAAGCTGTTCTATCTGCGCAATCGCGTAGGTAAGGCTGCCAAGGTCGTCGAGCGTATAGACGAGAAATAAGTTTACCTAAACGATCAAACCAAGCCCCCAAGGCTTTATGCCCCTGGGGGCTTAATTATAGCAGGAGATACTTTTTATGCAGATACAATGGTACCCCGGGCATATGGCCAAGGCGCGGCGTATGCTGGAAGAAAACCTGAAGCTAATAGACGTTGTTGTGGAACTGGTTGACGCACGCGCGCCGCTGGCCACGCGCAATCCGGATTTCGATGCGCTGTTTTCCCAGAAAAGCAGGGTTATATTGCTGAACAAAAGCGACCTTGCCTCGGCGGAACAGACAAAAAAGTGGATAGAATACTACAAGGCTCAGAATATAAATGCCATTGCTTTTGTTTCCACATCAAGCGCAAAGCGTAAGGCAGCAGTATCGCTGATAGAGGCTGCGGCTGCCGATAAAGTGGCAAAGATGAAGGAAAAGGGCGTTATAAAGACCGTGCGTGCAATGGTTGTAGGCATACCCAATGTTGGCAAGTCCACATTTATAAACCGTATCGCCGGCGAAACCAAGGCTAAGGTTGGCGATAAGCCGGGCGTTACAAAAGGCAAGCAGTGGGTAAAGGTATCGCCGTACCTTGAATTGATGGATACGCCGGGTCTGCTTTGGCCAAAACTTGAAAACGAAGCGCTGGCGAAGCACCTTGCCTATATCGGCTCTATAAATGATGATATCATGGACGCAGAAAGGCTCGCGGCGGATCTGCTTGGCGAGCTTATTGCAATATGCCCGAACGAATTGAAGGAGCGCTATAAGAAGATAGAGGAAGGCATGGCGCCGCATGAACTGCTTGAAGCCGTTGCACGTTCGCGTGGATTTATATTGCAGGGCGGCGTGATGGATACGGAACGTGCGGCGCGGATAGTGCTGGATGAATTCCGCGCGGGCAGGATAGCCAAAATAACGCTTGAATCGCCCGATAAAGAGTATTGATAAACGCATCGTGAGGAGAATGTCATGGCGCGCATAAACGAGCAGGAAAGGCTGCATGAGCTTACAAAACGCGAAAGAGAATTCTGGAACGCGGGCATATATCCGGCCGGTATGGACGAGGTTGGCCGCGGCCCGCTTGCGGGGCCCGTTGTAACGTGCTGTGTAATACTGCCGAGTGAGCCGCTTATTGAACACATAAACGATTCCAAAAAGGTAACGGAGCTCAGGCGGACTAAGCTTGCACCCATAATAGAAGCGCAGGCGCTTGCAATAGGCTACGGCTGGTGCACAAACGGGGAGATAGACGAACTGAATATACTCAATGCCACAAAAAAGGCGTTTAGGCAGGCTTATTTTGCCATGGAGCATGATTGCAGCCATGTGCTTATAGACGCCGTGAAGGGGCTTGATATACCGGCTGAACAGCATTCCATAATCCATGGCGATGCGCTGAGCTACCTTATCGGCGCAGCAAGCATAGCGGCAAAGGTTAATAGGGATACGTATATGTGCCGAATGGCCGAAAAGTATCCCGAATATGGTTTTGAGCGGAACAAGGGCTATGGTACGGCGGAGCATATTGCCGCACTGAAAAAATACGGCCCATGCCCAATACACCGCATGAGCTTTATTGGCAAGATTTTGGGAGAAAAACAATGAATAATATTGAGCGCGGCAAGCGGGGCGAATATGCCGCGCTTGAATACTTGCTTAAACAAGGATATGTTTATCGTGACCGCAACTTCCGCGCGGCAAAGTGCGAAATAGACCTTATAGTTATGGATGGGGACACACTCGTGTTTGTGGAGGTAAAGGCGCGCTATGGAAGCGAATACGGCACGGGGCGCGAGGCTGTTACCGCGGCAAAGCAGCGAAACATTATTAAGGCCGCACAAATATACGCCGTGAATACGGGCTTGATAGATAATTTTATCCGCTTTGACGTGATTGAGGTTGATCTTGACACGCTGCAGGTGGAGCACATCATAGACGCATTTCGTTTGAACTAAGTTAATATATTATGAATTTTTGATATTGTATGTCTGTATAAGCCAAAATGTGGTATCCTATATGTATATATTGGAGCAGTATGCCTGCTTAAAGCTTATGCGGAGTACTATATGAAAAAGAGATTTTTTGCATTTATTCTGGCACTTTTGGCGCTTGCGCTGCCTGCGCTTTGCTTTGCGGACGGGGAAAATATGCTGTCCGGCGGCTTTGGAGCGGAGGGGCAATGGCACAAGCAGGCCTGGTATGAAGGCGATGCTTACGGAAGCATCGAAAACCGGGACGGCGTTGTGCATATAAGCGCAGCGGGGGATGAAGGCAACGATATTCGCCTTTGCCGCACAATGAATGTGGACAAGAACAGCTATTACAGGATATGCTGTGCCGTTAAAACGGCGGATGTTTACGGCGGCGCGGGCGCGAATATATCGATAGACGGTTCACTTGCCGCAAGCGATGGCGTATATGGCCAAACGGATTGGCAAACGGTAGAGCTTATCGGCAAAACCGGCAAAGATCAAACCGAACTCACCGTATGCGTACGCGTGGGCGGCTACGGTGCGCTTTCAAACGGCGAAGCATGGTTCAGGGACATAAGCATGGAAAGGCTTGCGTCCCATTCGGGCCATGCTGTCGATTTTTCGCTTGCTACGGTTGGCGCGGCGGATAATGCCGCAGATGAGGACGAATCGACGGAAGGTGATTTCCCTGAAAGCGGCCGCGTTATGCTGGCCGTGCTTGCAACGGTTTTCTTCGGGGCGATAATATACGGCAGGTTTATTGAAACAGAACAGCTTACGCTTGAAGCGGAGCATAAGGGGGACGGCGCGAAGCTTGCCGCAATACTTGTGTTTGCGTTCATCGTGCGCGTAATATGCTCGCTTGTGTTTTATGGGCATCCGACTGATATAAACTGCTTCATGGCGTGGGGCTATCATTTGAATGAGGGCGGTTTGGCCGCTTTCTATAATTCCGGCATGTTTGCGGATTATCCGCCGGGATATATGTACGTGCTGTATATAACGTCCGGCATAGCAAAGCTGCTTGGGCTTAGCTATGCTTCGGCCGCATATGCGCTCATTACCAAAATGCCTGGCATACTGGCGGATATCGTCTCGGCCTATGTTGTGTACAGGTTGGCAAAAAAGCTTGCGAAGAGCGGCTGTAGGGATGCTGCGCGCTGGGGCAGGCTTCCGTTGGTGCTGGCGGCTGTTGTGGCCATAAGCCCGCTGTTCGCTTTCCTCAGCGGCGGCTGGGGGCAGATAGACCAGGTGTTGGCGCTGATGCTGCTTTTGACCATATGGCTATTTGACGAAAAGAAGGAAATACTCGCCGGCGTAGTTTACGGCGCGGCGATAATGACAAAACCACAGGCGCTTATGGTAGGGCCGCTGCTGGCGGCGGCATATTTCTGCCGCATATATGATGAAAGGGAGCATAGGGCAAAGCAGGCCGCAAAGACCATTGCCGCGGTTATAGGCGCGGTAGCAATGCTTTTCATAATAGCGTGGCCGTTCAAAGGGGAGCAGCAGCCGCTGTGGTTCTTGGATAAGCTTATAGGCACGGCCACAAGCTATAATTACGGCAGCGTGGAAGCGTTCAACCTTATGGCCCTGCTTGGCGGCAACTGGAAAAATGCCGACAGCGTGCTGTTCATATTCACCTATGCCCAGCTTGGCACGGTGCTTATAGCGCTGAGCGTTGCGGCAAGCATATTGATGTATATAAAGGGGCGCGGCAAGAACCGCGGCTGTTTGGCGCTTAGCGCGGGTTATCTTATAATCGCGCTGTTTGAACTGGGACACTATATGCACGAAAGGTATCTTGTTCCGGCGCTTCTGCTTATTCTTGTAGCATTCGTTTATTATAGGGACAGGCGGCTGTTTGTTTCGTTCCTATGGCTTACGGCTGCGGCGCTTTACAATGCGTGCTATGCCTTTATAATTGTCAGCAACCAAAGCTGGCGCACGGATTATTATACGGCGCTTATGATCGCGGGCTGCATAATAAATTTGGCGGGGTTTGTATATTTGAGCATTGCGTGCTTTGATATCATATTCCGCGGCAGGATACGCCCTGCGTTTGCCGAAAAGAAACCGGAAAGGGAAGAAATAACCGCATTGCCGGAACCGGTGAACACAAAGCTGAATTATACCAAGCGGGATAGGATATTCGTTATAGCGCTCACGGTGATATATGGCATTATAGCGCTTATAAACCTTGGCACCACAGTTGCGCCGGAGAATTATTGGACTGGTAAAAGCGGGGACACAGTTGAAATAACGCTGAACGCTGATACGGGCGTTGACGATATATGGGTATACGGCGGGCTGTATACCGGCAGCATAACATTAATGGACGATGAAGGCAACTGCGTTACCTATGATGAGATAAACGGCGATATGTTCCGCTGGAAGAGCATAGGCGGCGGATTGAAGGGCAGCCATATCACGCTGAACGTGACGGGCGGCTCCGTTTGGTTCAATGAAATTGCCTTGCTTGATGTGGATAGAAATGTTATTGCCGCGCATGCGGAGGGCGAGGCGCAGGCGTTGTTTGACGAAGCGGATACCGTGCCGGAAAACAGAACGTATATGTACGGCATGTACTTTGACGAACTGTACCATGCGCGCACGGCATACGAACATTTGCACGGCATAAAGCCGTACGAAAATTCCCATCCGCCGCTCGGCAAGATATTCATAATGCTAGGCATAGCGGTGTTCGGTATGAATGCGTTCGGTTGGCGCGTTGTGGGCGCATTATTTGGAATAGGCATGGTGCCCATAATGTATGCGTTTGCAAAGCGGCTGTTTAAGAAAAGCGAATATGCGCTGCTCACGGCAGGATTGTTTGCATTCGATTTTATGCATTATACGCAGACGCGCATAGCTACCATAGACGTTTACGGAGTGTTCTTTATAATATTGATGTATTACTATATGTATCAGTATTACTGCATGAATTTTTATAGCGACGGCTTGAAGAAAACGCTTAAACCGCTGTTCCTTGCGGGCTTGTTCTTCGGCCTTGGCGCGGCGAGCAAATGGATAGATATCTATGCGGGCGTTGGCCTTGCGGTGCTGCTTTTCATGTCGCTGATAAGGCGGTATAAAGAGTATATGGCGCTTAGAAACAGCGAAGATGAAGCTGTCCGCGCGGCGGTTGCGCCGTTTTGGAAGAACACTATAAAAACGCTCCTTTGGTGCTGCGTATTCTATATAGCCATACCGGTCGCGATATATCTTGCGTCCTATATACCGTATGTACTCAGCGAATCGCATTACGACCTTGAGGGCATATGGGGAGTGCAGAAGTTCATGCTCAGCTATCATGGCGGGCTGAAGGCCACGCATCCGTATCAGTCGCCGTGGTGGCAATGGCCGCTTATAATAAGGCCGATGTGGTATTACGTCACATATGATGTAAGCGAAGGCTATGTGGGTACAATATCCGCAATGGGCAATCCGGCCGTGTGGTGGACATGCCTTGTTGTGAGCGTTGTTATAATCGGCCGACTGATACGCGGCAGGATGAAAACGGACAAGATATGGATGGTTCTGCTTATCGGCCTTGCGGCTGAATATATACCGTGGGTATTGGTGCCGCGCTGTACGTTTATTTATCATTACTTTGCGTCCGTACCGTTCATAATACTCATATCGGTGCGTGCACTGATGCAGAAGGAGCAGCTTGACGGGCGGTACAAATGCGTAAAATGGATATGGCTCGGCGCGGCGGTGGCGCTGTTTGCGCTGTTTTATCCGGTCATAACGGGCGTTGTATGCTCACGTGGGTATATAAAAATGCTTGAATGGCTGCCAAGCTGGACATTTTTGGGATATTAAGGCATAATAAAAGAGGTGGATAGATGCAAAACGCAAAAAACGAGGCTAAAAAGACCGTTTGGCAGTTTATAAAGTTCAGCGCGGTTGGCGTTACCAATACGCTGGTGGATTTCATAGTATTCTGGCTGCTGACCCATGCGGGTATGAACTATATGCTTTCGCAGGTGTTTTCATACAGTGCGGGTATACTGAACAGCTATATATGGAACTCCAAATGGACGTTCAAAAAAGAGCGCAGCCATAGCCTTAAAACGGTGCTCATGTTCATATTGGTAAACGTATTGTCGCTTGGCGTGTCGCTTGGGGTGCTGTGGGTCTGCAAAAACCCAATAGGCATAAATCAGGACGTTGCCGTGAATATATTCGGCAAGGCCATAAGCATAACCAGCGACCTTATCTGCAAAATACCGGCTTCGGTATTTTCGGCTGTGGCAAACTTCGTACTTACAAAACTGTTTGTATTCAACAAGGAAACGCATCCGGAGGAAAACGGAGGCAACTGATAAATATTACGCGCGGCGGAGGGACCGATCTATGCTTTCACGAATAAAAAGCTATGGACTGATAGGGCTTAACGGGTACGCTGTAACGGTTGAAATAGACGTATCGGGCGGCATGCCCGCATATGAAACCGTTGGGCTACCGGATGCCGCCGTGCGCGAATCCAAGGAGCGCGTGCGTGCGGCAATAAAGAACAGCGGCTTCACATATCCGGTGGGCCGCATAACCGTAAACCTTGCCCCGGCGGACACGCGAAAGGAAGGCTCCTTTTACGATTTGCCGATAGCGATAGGCCTGCTCACCGCAACCGGGCAGATAGATCAGCAGCGCGCGGACGAATATATGTTCCTTGGCGAACTGGCGCTGGACGGAACGGTGCGCAGCATACCCGGCGTGCTGCCCATGGTGATAGGCGCTTATAAGGACGGCATAACAAAAGCGTTCTTGCCTGAAGATAACGCAGCTGAAGCATCATACGTTGAAGGGGTTAAGATAGCCGCGGCGCACGATTTGAAGGGCGTTGTGGAAGCGATAATGGGACGCGAACAGCCCAACATATATGCCCCGCAGCATTGGAACACGGAAAACATAACATACGCGCAGGATTTTATGGACATACGCGGGCAGCAGGGCGCCAAGCGTGCGGCGGAAATAGCCGTTGCCGGCGGGCATAATCTGCTGCTTGTGGGCACGCCGGGCTCCGGCAAAACAATGCTTGCGCGGAGCATCCCGTCTATACTTCCGGAGCTTACTTTTGAAGAAGCCCTTGAAATAACCAAAATACACTCCGTTACGGGCGCAATGAAGGGCAAAAACGGAATAGTTAGCGAAAGGCCGTTCCGTGCGCCGCATCATACGGCGTCGTCGGCGTCGCTCATAGGCGGCGGTACGCGCGCAATGCCGGGGGAGATAAGTCTTGCGCATTACGGAGTGCTGTTCCTTGACGAATTTCCGGAGTTTAGGAAAGACACGCTTGAAGCACTGCGCCAGCCCATTGAGGACGGATTTGTAACGATAACGCGGGCGTCGGCACGCAGCACGTATCCGGCGCAGTTCATGCTTGTGGCGGCAATGAACCCGTGCCCATGCGGAAACTACGGTTCGCGAATAACTCCGTGCCGCTGTACCGCGCAGCAGATACAACGTTACCGAAACCGCATAAGTGGGCCGATGCTCGATCGTATAGACATTCACGTTGAAATGGGCGAGGTTGGCTATAATGACATTGCCGGCCGAAGCTGCGGAGAGCCTTCAAGCGCCATCCGTGCGCGCGTCAATGCCGCACGGGCCATACAGACGCGCCGCTACGCAGGTATGGGCATACTTTTCAACGCGCAGCTTACAAACCGCATGATGAACCAATACTGCGTGCTTACAAGCGATGCCGAGGCGCTTATGAAAAAGGCGTTTGCCGCGCTTAAGCTTAGCGCACGCGCATATACAAGGCTGCTTAAAGTGTCCCGCACGATTGCTGACCTTGCGGGGAGCGAACAAATAAAGGCGGAGCATATTGCCGAAGCCATACAATATAGGAGTCTTGAATCCAAATATTGGGGCGAAATAAAATGAAAATAAGGCTGAGCGATGAGGACAGGGCATTATTATGGCTCAATATAACGCTTGGCTCCGGCACGGCGCGCGTAAGAAAAATGCTGGAGGCATTCGACGGCAGCGCGGCGGAAGCCTTCCGCGCGGCGGCAAAAAACGAAATACCGCAATTCAAATTTCTTAATGATGAACGCCGCGAGGATATGCATAACCACGCGACACAAAGATACATAGACCGTATAGAGAAGCGGCTTGAAGAGCTTGACATAAATGTTGCAACGATAAATTCGGACTGTTATCCGGTTTTGCTGAAGAATATATACGATCCGCCGTATGTGCTGTTCTATAAGGGAACGCTGTACGCCGAACACAGGCTGCCGATAGCGATAATAGGTGCAAGAGAGCCATCGGACTACGGCAGGCGCATGGCGCGGCAGCTGGCAGAGGACCTGGCCCGCTCAGGCGCATGCATAGTATCCGGCCTTGCTTACGGGCTGGATAGGGTCGCAGCGGAAGGCGCGCTGGACGCCGAAGGCAACGATTATCCGACAATAGCCGTGCTTGGCAACGGGCCGAACGTTGTTTATCCGAGCGTGAACAGGGACGTATACGACCTTATAGCGAAGCGCGGGGCGATAGTGTCCGAATTTATGCCCGGCATTGCGCCTACGCCCAGCCATTTTCCCATGCGGAACAGGATAATAAGCGGCCTGTCACGTGGGGTAATAGTTGTTGAAGCGCGTGAAAAGAGCGGCACATTCATAACCGTTGACTGCGCCCTTGAGCAGGGCAGGGATGTTTTTGCGATTCCCGGCAGGGTGAGCGACGAACTGAGCATGGGCACTAATAATTTGATACGCGAAGGGCTTGCCAAAATAACGCTCGGTGCGGAGGATGTGCTTGAAGAATACGGCATAAAACCTATGGCTGAGGAGCGCAAGGCAGTTACACCGGCGGAGCTTTCGTTTGAGCAGGAATTGATACACAGGCTGCTTATGGCGGGAGAAAGAACATATGACGAATTGGCGGAACTTACGGGTTTTGATGCAGGTATGCTAAATTCAACCTTGACAGCGATGGAATTTTCGGGAATAATTAAGCAATCTGTGGGCAGGCTTTTTAGCTTGTAATGAAAACGAAGTAAACTGATCCCAGGAGGGGGTATATAAATGGCAGATAATCTGGTTATAGTCGAGTCTCCGGCCAAGGCTAAGACGATCGGCAAATTTTTGGGCAGCAAGTATAAGGTGGTCGCATCGAACGGCCATGTAAGGGATTTGCCTAAAAGTCAGCTTGGTGTGGACGAGGCGAATGACTTTGAGCCCAAGTACATAACGCTCAGGGGACGAGGAGAGGTACTGGACCGCATAAGGCGCGAAGCCAAGGGAGCTAAGCACGTCCTGCTCGCGACCGACCCTGATATGGAAGGCGAAGCCATAAGCTGGCACCTTGCGCATATACTCAAGCTCGATCCAAAGTCAAACTGCCGCATAGTTTTTAATGAAATAACCGCAAACACGGTCAAAAATTCCGTGAAGCACCCAAGGTGCATAGATATGAACCTTGTTGACGCGCAGCAGGCAAGGCGCGTGCTGGACAGACTGGTGGGTTATAAAATAAGCCCCATACTTTGGGCAAAGGTAAGGAAGGGACTTAGCGCAGGCCGCGTGCAGTCCGTAGCCACGCGCATAATTTGCGACCGCGAGCAGGAGATAAACGATTTTGTTCCTGAAGAATACTGGACGGTGAGTGCAAACCTGAAGGCTAAGGGAATAAAGAAGACGGTCGATGCAAAGTTCTATGGCTACGGCGATAAAAAGACGGAGCTTAAATGCGAAGCGGATGCAAAAAAAGTGGTAGATGCGGCAACAGGTGCAAACTTTAACGTGACGGATGTTAAAAACGCCGTAAAAACGCGCCATGCGCCCGCGCCGTTTACAACAAGCAGCCTGCAGCAGGAAGCTTCACGAAAGCTTGGCTTCACGGCAAAGCTTACAATGCTCGTTGCCCAGCAGCTTTATGAAGGTATAGAGCTTCAGGGCAGGGGTGTGACGGGACTTATAACTTACATGAGGACGGATTCCGTGCGCGTATCGGAAGAGGCGCAGAAGGCGGCGCTGGGGCTGATAGGCAGCAAATACGGTGCGGATTACGTTCCCGCAAAGCCGAATATATACAAGGGCCGCAAGGGCGCGCAGGACGCGCATGAAGCCGTGCGCCCGTCATATGTTGAGCTTACCCCGGCGGAGGTAAAGGATTCGCTGAGCAATCAGCAGTTTAAGCTTTATAAGCTGATATACGAGCGCTTTATGGCCAGCCAGATGACGGAAATGGTATACGAAACCAATACCGTTTCATTTGATGCAAACGGCTGCACATTCCGCGCAAGCGGCCAGCGCACCATGTTCGACGGATATACCGTGGTTTATATAGAAGGCCGCGATGACGTGCAGGAAAAGGACGTTACGCTGCCGGAAATACACCAAGGCGATGTTTTTACCGCGCATAAAATAGAAAGCGAGCAGCGCTTTACCCAGCCGCCACCGCGCTATACCGAGGCTACGCTCGTCAAAACCCTTGAGGAAAAGGGCATAGGCAGGCCGAGCACATATTCGCCCACAATTTCGACCATAATCGAGCGCGGCTATGTTAAACGCGAAAAGAAAACGCTTTACCCAACCGAACTTGGCTTTATCGTTACCCAAATAATGAAGGATAACTTTAAGGACATAGTGGACGTTAAGTTTACGGCGGATATGGAAAGCGAGCTTGACCATATCAAAGACGGTGAATGCGAGTGGAAGAGCGTTGTGCGGGAATTCTACGGCCCGTTCATGCAGGATGTTGAAAAGGCGTCCGAAACGATAGAGAAAGTCAACGTGCCCGATGAAGTATCGGATGTTGTATGCGATAAATGCGGCGCGATGATGGTATATAAAATGGGCCGCTTCGGCAAGTTCCTTGCCTGCCCCAATTTCCCCGAATGCCGCAATACAAAGGCGATAGTGGAAAAGATAAACGTTCCCTGCCCCAAGTGCGGCGCGGCACTGATAAAGCGCAAAACAAAGCGCGGCAAGGTATTCTACGGCTGCGAAAAATATCCTGAGTGCGACTTTGTATCATGGGATATGCCAAGCGGCGAAAACTGCCCCAAATGCGGCGCAATAATGGTAAACAAGGTTGGCCCGCGCGGCAAATATGTGGCCTGCTCCAATAAGGATTGCGGCTATATTGAAAGAAGCGTCAGGAAGGGAACGGAAAACGATGTCGAAAAATAAACCGAAGGTCTCTGTTATAGGCGCAGGACTTGCGGGATGCGAAGCCGCGTATCAGCTTGCTGAACGCGGCATTGCCGTATCATTATACGAAATGAAGCCGGAAAAATTCTCTCCGGCGCATAAGCTGAACGGGTTCTGCGAACTGGTATGCTCAAATTCACTTCGTTCGGACAGGCTGCAAAACGGAGCCGGTCTTTTGAAGGAAGAAATGCGAAGGCTTGGGTCAATAGTAATGCAGTGCGCGGAGGAAAGCCGCGTGCCTGCGGGCGGCGCATTGGCCGTTGACAGGGACATATTCTCGGAACTGGTTACCAAGCGCCTGAGCGAACACGAGAACATAACCATTGAACACGGCGAGGTCACGTCCATTCCCGATGCGCCCGCAATAGTTGCCACGGGCCCGCTTACGGACGGCGCAATGCTTGAAGCGATAGAGGCTTTCTTTGGCGAAGGGCTGCACTTTTATGACGCAGTTGCGCCGGTCATAAGCGCGGAATCGCTCGATATGAGCAAGATATTCGAAGGCTCGCGCTACGAACGCGGCAACGATTATCTGAATTGCCCCATGGACAAAGAGGAGTACTTCACGTTCATAAATAACCTTATTACTGCCGAAACCGCGCCGCTGCACGAGTTTGAAACACCGCGCGTGTTTGAAGGCTGCATGCCCGTTGAGGTGATGGCAAAGCGCGGACCGATGACGCTTGCTTACGGCCCGCTAAAGCCAGTAGGCATAGTTGATCCGCGCACGGGCAAGCGCCCGTATGCCGTGGTGCAGCTCAGAAAGGAAAACAACGAAGCTACGCTTTATAACATAGTCGGGTTCCAGACTAATCTTAAATTCGGTGAACAGAAGCGCGTGTTCGGCATGATACCCGGGCTTGAAAACGCAGAATTCGTGCGCTATGGCGTGATGCACAGGAATACGTTTATAAACTCCCCGGGCAAGCTTACGCCATGGTTTGAATGCATAGCTAAGCCGGGGCTGTATTTTGCCGGACAGATGACGGGCGTTGAGGGCTATATTGAAAGCGCTGCAAGCGGGATGCTTGCGGGCATAGATCTGGCACTCAAGCTTAATGGCGAACAAAGCGTAGATTTCGGCTCAAAAACGGCGATAGGTGCGTTGGGACGCTATGTCTCCTGCTATAACGGTTCGGATTTCCAGCCGATGAACATAAGCTTCGGCATAATAGAAGGGCTTTCCAACGCCCCAAGGAATAAGCAGGAGCGATATACGCTCATAGCCGAGCGCTCACTTGGAATAATTGATTCGATTGCGGAAAGAACTGGCCTGAATGGCGCAAAAACGGCAACCGAATGCGAATAAAATGTAAAGCATTGTGAATTCCGCCCCACTTTGCACGGATATATGGTATTATCATAAAAAGCTTTATTCCGCCGCAACGTGAAGGGCGGATATTTGAAAGGCGGTAAATAATTATGCAGCAGATGCTTGGAACCACTATAGTGGCCGTTAAAAAGGACGGCAAATGCGCCGTTGCCGGCGACGGACAGGTTACGTTCGGCGAAAATACAATAATGAAGCACACTGCGAAAAAGGTGCGCAGGATATATCACGACAGCGTTGTTACGGGCTTTGCCGGTACGGTGGCGGATGCGTTTTCACTCCTTGAAAGATTTGAAGCTAAGCTTGAAAAATACAGCGGCAGCTTAAAGCGCGCGGCGGTTTCGCTTGCGCAGGAATGGCGCGCGGATAAGGCGCTGCGCCAGCTTAACGCAATGCTTATCGTTGCGGATAAGGAAGAATTGCTTATAGTGAGCGGTACCGGAGAAGTGATAGATCCGGATGACGGCATAGCCGCCATAGGCTCCGGCGGCATGTTCGCGCTGAGCGCGGCAAAGGCGCTGAAGGAAAATACGGATCTGAGCGCGGCGGAAATAGCCACCAAGGCAATAAAGATAGCAAGTGATATCTGCATTTACACAAACAGCAATATCACCATGGAGGAAATATAATGTTTACGCCAAGAGAAACGGTAGAAGCGCTGGATAAATACATTGTAGGTCAGGGCGAAGCGAAGCGCGCCGTAGCGATAGCGCTGAGGAACAGATATCGCCGTTCCCGCCTTTCGCCGGAAATGCGGGAGGAGATAACGCCAAAGAACATCATAATGGTCGGTCCCACGGGCGTTGGCAAAACGGAAATAGCAAGAAGGCTTGCCAAGCTTGTCGATGCGCCGCTGGTAAAGGTGGAAGCCACAAAGTTTACCGAAGTGGGCTATGTTGGGCGCGACGTGGACTCGATAGTGAGGGACATTGTGGAGGCATCCATACGCCTATGTAAGCAAAAACGCTACGAAGCAGTTGAGACCGTTGCAAAGGCGGCCGCGGAGCAAAGGCTTATTGAACTGCTTATGCCCACGGCTGGCAAAAAGGTGCAGAAGCCGTTTAACCCGATACAGCTTCTGCTCGGCTCAGGCAGCACGCCGGAAGCAGACGCGGATAAGGAGCTGAGCGAAGAAGAAAAGACCGAGCACCTTAATAAGCGGCAGCAAATAGCGCAGCAGCTTTCAAACGGACTGCTTGAGAACGAGCTTGTAGAGATTGAGGTGGAGCAGCAGAACACCGGCAGCGACGCCATGCTTGCCATGGGCATAGACATAAACCTTAACGAAATGATGGGCGGACTTATACCCAAGAATAAGAAAAAGCGCCGCGTTAAGGTGAGTGAGGCCCGGCGCATACTTACGCAGGAGGAATCCGAAAAGCTTATAGACATGGACGAGGTCATACGCGAGGCCATAGAGAAGGCCGAGCAGGACGGCATAGTGTTTATAGACGAGATCGACAAAATAGCTGGAAACGACCGCGCAAGCGGGCCGGATGTTTCGCGCGAAGGCGTGCAGAGGGATATTCTGCCGATAGTTGAAGGCTGCACAGTGAACACGAAATACGGCCCAGTAAAAACGGACTTTATGCTCTTCATTGCGGCGGGCGCGTTCCATGTGTCCAAAATATCCGATCTTATTCCGGAACTTCAGGGCAGGTTCCCGATTAAGGTGAACCTTAACCCGCTTACTGTGGAGGACTATAAGCGCATACTGCACCAGCCGGAGCATGCCATAACCAAGCAATACGAAGCGCTGCTTGCCACGGACGATGTTCAGCTTGAGTTTACGGACGATGCGCTGGACGCAATAGCGCGCTACGCATATAATGCGAACGAAACGAGCGAGAATATAGGTGCGAGGCGGCTTCATACCATCGTTGAAAATCTGCTGGAGGATATCTCATTCAATGCCGGCGGCGATCATCCCATGGTTAAGGTAGTGGTCGATGCAAGCTATGTAAAGGAACATATGCCTTCCGAGCTTAACGGCGAGGATCTTGGCAGGTTCATTCTATGATAAGGCATGCGGCGGGCATATTTATATTGGTAGCCATACTGGCGTTTGCGGGCTGCATGGCGGTGTCACAAACGGGTAACTTCAGCGCGGATGTGCAAATGATAGATACGATGGAGATACCTGATGATACAGCGGCGCCTGGTACGCCTACGCCCACGGTGCAGCCTTCTGCCGCGCCGACATATACGCCGGCCTTTACGGCGGAACCTACCGATGAGCCTACACCTGCGCCGACAGCCGAGCCTACAGCGGAAACTACGCCAATGGCAACGCCGGAACCGACAAAATCGCCCGAGCCTACCAAAACGCCTACACCTACGCCGAAGTACGAAGTTACGGATTTGGAGAAAAAGGCAGCGTATCTAAACGCTGGCTCTGCTAATTTCAGAAAAGGCCCCGGGCTTGACTATAAGATAATAGATGAACTGAAAGAGAACGCCGTATTCACGGTTGTTGGCAAATCCGGGGATTGGCTCAAGGTGAAGTACGACGGCACATATGGCTTTATATTGGCCGAATTTGTTGAATACGGTGCGCCGCCTACGCCCACTCCAAAGCCCACAGCGAAGCCGACTGCAACGCCCAAACCGACTAAGACTCCGTCCCCTACGGTGGAGCCGACAAAGCAACCGGAAAACACGGGCGGGAGCGAATCAAACAGCGGCGTGAGCAGCAACGATTATTTCTCCTCCGGCGGCGGATTCAGCGCGGATGAGCTTTTGCTTGTTGCACAGGTGGTTCAGGAGGAATCAAAGGGAAGCGGCGTTGAAGCCCGTGCGGCGGTTGCCAACGTAATATATAACCGAATCGCAAGCTCACGCTTTCCCGATAGCATAAGCGGCGTAATATTCCAAAAGAATCAGTTCACAGTTGCAAGAGATGAGGATAAGCTGCGCGCGGTTGTGCCGGTAAGCAAAACCATTGAGGCCGTGAACCAGATATTCGTAAACGGAGACCGCTTTATGCCGGAAGATGTGCTGTACTTCCGCTCCTCAAGCAAGGGCACGTCGTGGAATAAAAGGGTGTATTATGCAACATTCGGCGGAAATTCCTTTTTCTACTAAGCGCGGATATGCTTAAATAAACATAAAAGGAGCCACACTAATACCGCATTTTCATTTCTGAGGAAAGGCGGTATTTTTTATTTATGAAAGCCGTTATTATGGCGGGCGGGGACGGGAAACGCCTGCGTCCGCTCAGCTGCACCATGCCAAAACCCATGGTGCCGTTGCTGAACAAGCCCGTGCTTGGATATTGCATGGAGCTTATTAAGAAGCATGGCTTTGACGAGGCCATACTTACCCTGAGGTACCTGCCAAACGTTATACGCCGCTATATAGGCGACGGCAGCGCGTTCGGCATAAAGGCGGAGTGTGCCGTTGAGGATAAGCCGATGGGTACTGCGGGCGGGGTAAAGAATGCCCTGAGGCAGGCCGATGACAGCGTGCTTATAATGAGCGGGGACGCAATGTGCGACTTTGATTTGACTGATGCCATGCGCGAACACAGGCGCAGCGGCGCGGCAGCGACCATATTGCTTAAAAAAGTAAAAGTTCCCATGGAATACGGCGTTGTGCTGAAAGACAAAGACGGCTTCATAAGCCGCTTTATAGAAAAGCCTTCTGCTGCGGAAGTTTTCAGCGACCTCGTGAACACAGGCATATACATAATAGAACCAAGCGTGCTGGACATGATACCGGAAGGCACGGAATATGATTTTTCAAAGGATCTGTTCCCGCGCATGCTGCGCACGGGCATGAAGATATTTGGATATGAGGCGGAAGGCTACTGGAGCGACATAGGCGACCTTACTCAGTATGCGCTTACCCAGGCGGATATGCTCGGCGGGAAATGCATGTTCAAAACGGCGGCCAGACGAACCAGAGAAGGCGTATATATAGAGGACGGTGCAAAGATATCAGAAAGGGCTGTGCTTGCAGCGCCGTGCTATGTTGGCAGCGATGCGGAGATTGGCGCAAAGGCATACTTCGGCGCGAACAGCGTTGCATGTACGGGCGCAAGGATAGACGAAAGATGCAGCGTAAAGCGGAGCATACTGCTGCCAAACGTGAGGCTTAGGGAAGGCGCTGAGCTGCGCGGGGCAATACTTTGCGAAAACGTGCAGGTGGGGCGCGACAGCGTGATATACGAAGGCGCGGTCGCGGGCGCCGGGAGCGACATAGGCGCGCGTTCGATAGTGGGCGAGGGGGTAAAGCTTTGGCCGTATAAGCGGCTTGAAGCGGAAGGCGAATACCGCGAAAATATAATATGGCGCGGAGACTGCGCGGCATGCGCGGAAGAAAAGCCGGAAGCGGGATATGCGGACAGGGAACTGAGCGCAGAAAAGGCGGCGCGCATAGGCGCGGCGTTTGCATCCACGGCCAAACTGCCGGCAGAGTTTGCAATAGCAACGGACGGCGCGCAGCAATGCGTTATGCTTAAATACGCGGTTATGGCAGGCATGGCCTCTCAGGGCGTTGACGTATGGGATGCGGGCGTATGCTCGCGTTCTGCATTGAGCCACGCTATACGCGGCTATGCGTTCGACGGCGGCATATTCATAGTGCATCAGGAAGGCGAACGCCATATGGTAAGCATGGAGCTTATGGACGGGTTCGGCCTTGGCATCACAAATGAAACAAGGCGAAAATTCGTGAACGGCTTCCGCGAGGGCGACAGGCAGAGCGTTACGCGCAGCCGCCTTGGCATAATACAAAGGCTGAACGGCGTATCAAGGGCGTATGAAGCTTCGCTCAGGTCTAAAATTGGCCACGGCGCAGTAAATGAGGATAATGAGGCGTGCGTATTGATAGCGCACGACAGGCCGCTTTTTGACGCGGTGGCAAACGTGCTTATACGCGCGGGTATAGACGTGCGCTTCAGCGAGGATGCTGAGGACGCAAAGCTGCCCGCGCTCATGACGCGGCTCAAAGCGGGGCTTTGCATAGGCCGCGGCGAAAGCGGAATATGGGCAATAGCAAATGACAGGCGGCTGAACGAGGATGAAGTGCAGGCCGTATTGATGATTGCAGCGGCACGCTCGGGCCAGCGGGCGGAGGTAGTTGCGGCAGACATGCCGCAGGAATTATGTACGCTCATATCCACGGAAGGCGTTGAATTGATAAAGGCGCCGCGCGTAGGACATGGCATGGAGCACACGGCAATGGAACGCGGGCTTTGGCAGGATGAATTGTACGAGGCTGAGGCGGCGGCAATAAGGCTGTGCGCACTTAAACGCGAAGGCAAGCTTGATGAAATAATGGCTCTGCTGCCGGAAATAGCGAAGGAGCATGGCGAGGTAAAATGCAGCTGGAGGGAGATAGGCCGCGTGCTGCGGAGCCTTGTTGAAAGCGGACGTGATGAGGACATGGAACTGATAGAAGGCGTAAGGATAGCATCTGACGACGGCTGGGTGCTTGTGCGGCCGAACAAGGGGCTGAAAGGATGCAGCATACGGGCGGAAAGCTTCCGCGAGGAATACGCCAAGGAACTTTGCGATATTTACAGCGATAAAATAAAGGCCATATTGGCAAACGCGGACGATAAAGCTTGACCTATACGGCACGGCGGGCTAAAATAGCAAAGTATCATTTGCTTTTTTAGGAGGGCGCCGAGTGCTAAACATAGTATTGGTTGAACCTGAAATACCGGAAAACACCGGCAATATATCAAGGACCTGCTCGGTCACGGGTGCGCGGCTGCACCTTGTCAGGCCGCTTGGCTTCAGCGTGGATGATAAGCACCTGAAAAGGGCCGGACTGGATTATTGGCAGTATCTTGACATAACGTATTACGATTCGTTTGAGGAGGTGGAGGAGAAGAACCCCGACGCGCGTTTCTTTCTCCTTTCTACTCATGCTACTCGTTCATATGCGGATGTGGAATACCGCGACGGCGACTTTCTTGTGTTCGGCAAGGAGACTGCGGGCCTTGGGCCGGAACTGCTCGGGCGGCGCAGCGCGGATGCCGTGCGCATACCGATGCTCAACGACCGCCGCTCGCTCAACCTTTCAAACTCGGTTGCAATAGTGCTTTACGAGGCGATAAGGCAGATAAATTTCCCCAATATGCGTTAGGCACGGTCCGAAATGACGGTTTTGAGAGAAAAAACTGAAAAAAGCTTAAAAACAAGAGAAATACCGCTTGACACAAAGGGAATGATTGGGTACAATTAACCCTGCGTGTTCGTTAGGATCGGTGTTTTGCGGCCACAGCCCCGGAAGCTTAACTGCAATCTCAATGCGACGCGAACATTAAACTACCATAGGAGGAACGCCATGAAAACCTATATGGCAAAGGGCGAAACCCTCGAGCGGAAGTGGTACGTTGTAGACGCAGACGGAATGGTGCTCGGCCGTCTTGCTTCTCAGGTAGCCGCTATCCTTCGCGGAAAGCATAAGCCCATATATACTCCCCACGTTGATACCGGGGATCACGTAATTATCGTTAACGCCGCCAAGGTCACCTTGACCGGCCGCAAACTCGACGGCAAAAAGTATGTCCATCATACCGGTTATCCCGGAGGACTGAAGGAAGTCAGCTATCGTGAGCTTCTCGATAAGAAGCCCGAATTTGCTGTTTACGAAGCTATTCGCCGCATGATGCCCAAGGGCCCCCTCGGCCGTCAGATGCTCACCAAGGTTCGCATATACGCGGGTCCGGAGCATAACAACGCCGCCCAGAAGCCCGAAGTCCTCGTGCTTAAATAAGCGGGAAGGAGATTGAATTATGGCTATTATCACCCAGTATATCGGAACTGGCAGGCGTAAAAAGTCTGTTGCCCGGGTTCGTCTGCTCCCCGGTACCGGTAATATCACCGTTAACAAGAGAGATCTTGAAGATTTCTTCGGCCTTGAAACGCTCAAGATGATCGTTCGCGCTCCCCTTGAGCTGACCAACACCGCCGCAAAGTTTGACGTAGTGGTCAACGTACACGGCGGCGGCACCACCGGCCAAGCCGGCGCTATCAGGCACGGTATATCCCGCGCGCTGATCGTTGCCGATCCCGAACTCCGTGGCGCTCTCAAGAAGGCCGGTTTCCTCACGCGCGATCCGCGCATGAAGGAAAGGAAGAAATACGGCCTCAAAGCCGCTCGTCGCGCACCTCAGTTCAGCAAGCGCTGATCGGACGCAAATTTACAACTCAAAAGCTCAAAAACCCCGGAAAATCAGCATTTTCCGGGGTTTTCTTATACCCTTTTCGTCTGATTGCTTTTGAAGCCTTTCGCTGTTTTTGACCGTATGTGACCTCGGTTAACCCATTTTATAAGGGCTAAAAATGGGTTAACCGGGACAAATGGGTGAGTAAATGGGTGAGTAAATGGGTTAACTGAAGGGTCAACACAAGGTGAATTTGCGGGTTTTTTTCATGAACGCCCCTAAGTAAAAATGAACTGCATTGACACTGATGCGGTTTGTACTAATTTCATAAAATATGACTATGGGAAAATGTTTTTAAATTCTTTGTCAGGAGGTAAGCCCACATGAAAAAAGGGATACTTATATATGACTCCTCCACAAATCGCTTTGACGTTTTGTATGAGGAAGGAAACAGTTATGGCGGCCTGCACTGCGGAACTACAATGGAGGTCTTGATAAATGACGAATGGGTACCCACTCGCATAGAGTACGGAAACGACTGGTATCTCGTAGGGGTGCAGAAGGAA